>Ga0208335_1000057_pt1 | contig 45868 bp, 45 predicted proteins | sample DeeseametaMP0759_FD_184202 | JGI IMG/M metagenome (GOLD analysis project Ga0208335, IMG submission 184202) | Marine microbial communities from the Deep Atlantic Ocean - MP0759 (SPAdes) | ecosystem: Environmental > Aquatic > Marine > Oceanic | place: West of Cape Town, South Africa, South...
TATTCTTGGTTCAGAAGTAATTACTCTTTCGAAAGGATTCCATAAAGCTGGAAAGTATAGTGTTATCTGGGAAGGGAATAATTTTCACGGAACACCCATACCGAGTGGGATATACTATTATAGCTTAAATACAGTTTCCGGAAAAACAGTAGATCAATCGGTCAGCTTAACAAAAAAAATGATATACCTAAAATGACAAAAAATAATTTTGGATATTCAACAATCAAAATTTGAAAGGATTAATTATGAATAATAGATTACTTAAAGTATTAATCGTCATCATGCTTGTAAGTTTATTGGGTTGCGATAAGCCCAAACCCAATGCATTATTTCGATCTCCGGTAGTGGGTCTCATTCAAAATAATCAAGTACCAATTTTAATTAAATGTATGAATGATGGAGATGTACGAATCCAATACCAGATTTTAGATGGTTCATCGAGTCATTTGACAGATTGGAGTGAATTAACAGAACTCAATTCATATACAACGAATATCTTCCTTCAAGAAATCCTTTCAAATTCAAATTATCGTTACCGGGTTCAATTTGAAGATAGAGTCTATTCTGATTGGTTCACTTTTAAAACATTTCCGAAACAAAACGTGGCAGGGAAATTTAATTTTATTTTTTCAGCCTGTTTAAGAGAAAAATATATGGGCTATAATATCTTTCAACAAATCGAGAAATCCTCCCCCACATTTATGGCCTTACTTGGCGATCAAATGTATGCGGATTATGATGGGAATTTAAATGAGCTTGAACATTACCAAAACAATGAGACTCTTCGCCAGACAATGATTGATTCTGGTGAAATTGTTCTTAATGATACAACAATTCTACAGGCATTTAGAAATAAGTATAACCGAGTCTTTGATGAAAATTATCAGCAAATGGCCAGCCGAATTCCTTTGTTGGCTATTTGGGATGATCATGATTATGGGAAAGATAATTCTGACGAAACATACCCTTATAAAAATGAAGCAAGGAAAGCTTTTAAGGAAAACTTTCCGGATTATTCGTATGAAGAAAATGACGGTGGAATTTATTATAAGTTTACAATAGCCGATGTTGATGTATTTGTTCTGGATACACGTTGGTATCGTTCACCTATGGAGAATCAGGATGGCGATTCAAAAACCATGCTTGGCATAAAACAATTAAATTGGTTTTTGAATGGTTTAAATAATTCTATAGGAAAGTTTAAAATAGTATTCTCGAGTGTGTCTTTGAATGAATATGGTGGAGATACATCGTCAGGGAGAGATGGATATGACAATTGGTCGAGCTATCTTAATGAACGGAATAAAATATTTAATTTTATTAATGATAATAATATTAATGGCGTTCTTGTATTCTCGGGAGATCAGCATTATCCCAGTGCCCACATCTTAAACTTGAATAGCTCTGTTAATTATCTTACTAAAACAGACACAACTATTAAATATTCAATTTCAGATATGGGTAACGCTATTTTTGATTTTTCTTCGTCACCCCTAAATTATAAAATTGCTACTGGGCATCGTTTGATTCCTGAAAATCAGAACAACCCTAAATATGCTCATGAAATATTCAGACCCGAGTGGGCTAAACCGGAAAAAATGGTGAATAGTGATGATATTGTGATTACATCTGTATATGGGCATGTAGAAATTGATACCGAGAGTCCTAATGCAAATGTATTAGTTAAATTTTTCGAATTGAATCCAGAAACAACAGAAATGGTAGAAATATATCAAATTTCTATAACAAACTAAATTCGAAGGCAATTCATGGAGTGGCCTGACTTTGATATTTTATATTTGATTTTCTAAATTACCACCAAATCGCGTCAAACACAATTTCCTGCTCTTCAAAACCTACAATCTCCACCAGCTTCAACAATTTTTTGGCTGACATATAAGACCGATATTTAGTCGTTGTCCCTTCCAAAAAACTCAATCCATACAAAAATTTTAGGTACAACAAATACTAAATCCTATTGCACTCCATTTACTATAATCTCGATTTCCCAATTACCCTCCAACTAACAACACGTCAAATCGAAAAATACGGAATAAGAGGTTTGGACATTTTAGAAAATGCAATAAATTCCAATATGATTCCACTTACGGAAAGGGTGTAAAACAAAGAGGAATGAGTACGATCTCGACCCACTGTTACGCCTGCAGTACAAGAGCAAATTAATATATAGGAGCTTGGATTAGGAAATTTATAAAAATAAAAAATGATGACTATTAATATAAATTTGAGCCTTTATAATAATTGATACTTGTTTTGGAATTAAATCATGACAGCCTTTATGATATTTTTAACGTATTATTATTGACGGAAATCGTAATAGTAAAATGCAAATTAAAACACGTTTAAGATTTTTTATATATTTCAGCTTATTAATCTTCATCGGATCATTAGGCTTTTACAGCCTTGGAGAAAATTGGTCTGTATTGGAAAGTGTGTATATGACGATCATTACACTTTCTCCTGTGGGAACTGGTGAAACACAGCCCTTAACAGATGCAGGGAAAATATGGGCGATTATTGTCATATTATTTGGTGTAACAGTTGTCGCCTATTTGTTTACAGAATTCAGCAAGGAAATGTTTCGTTTGGACTTATACCGGAGAAATAAAATGCTTAAATCAGTCAAAAAACTACACAATCATTACATTATATGCGGTTACGGCAGGATGGGAGCAGTCATCGCCGGAGAATTGTATGAGAAAAAAAGATCTTTTGTGATCATAGACAATAACCCTGAAAAAATTCGTAAAATAGAAGAAAAGGGATTTTTATATATTGAAGGTGATGCAACATTAGAAGAAACCCTCATTGAAGCCGGTGTTGAGCGAGCGGGTGGAATCGTTGTTGTGTTAAATACGGATCAGGATAACTTATTTGTCAGCATGTCTATTAGAACACTTAATAATGAAGCGTTTCTTGTTTCACGTTGCAGTGTAAATGATACGAGTGCAAAATTGCACAGGGCAGGTGTAGATAAAGTTGTGAATCCCTATGTTGCTGGAGGCCATAAAATGTCTGAATTGTTGATTACTCCACAATTGGAAGATAGTGTAACTATCAAAACTCCCCAGCATACATCCATAGATTTGGGTATTGATGAAATTAATTTGAGCGAATTAGAGCAATTCGATGGTATGATGATCAAAGATTCTCAATTAAGAGAAAAATATGAACTTTTAATTATAGGTATAATAGAAAAAAATGGTGATTTAAAAGTCAATCCTGGATCTGATCAGATATTACATAGAGACCAAACGATAATGGTAATAGGGACAAAGGAGAACCTCGAGAGACTTAAAGAATCTATGTAAATTTGGCGTATAATATATATTATGTATAATTGATAAAATATATGAATACTAATTAACGACGAAATTCACTAGTCTTCCCGGCACATATATTTCTTTTATCACGTTTCCTCTTGATAAATATAATTTTATTTTTTCAATATCTCGAGCTTTCATTAATATTGCTTCCTTATCAGCATTTAATACAACCTCAATATTTGCACGTAATTTTCCATTTACCTGAATTGCAATATTAATTAAATCTTCTTTAGCAATGTTTTCATCAAAATTCGGCCATGGTTCATATGTAATAGATTGATCTTGACCTAAACGTTGCCAAATTTCTTCAGCTACATGTGGAATAAATGGTCCTAACAATTGTACGAATGTCTTTAATACATCAATATTTATTGTTTTAAGCTTAATTAAATGGTTTGTGAATATCATCATTTGAGAAATCGCAGTATTAAAACGCATATTTTCAACATCATCGCCAACTTTCCTAATAGTTTGATGTAATAATTTTATCGTTTCACTATTTGCTTTATCTGCATCAATACAATCATTTAATCCATCACATGAGCATACTTTATCCCATAATTTATTTATGAATCGAAAACACCCTTTAAGCCCTTTAGTGTGCCACGGTTTTGATTTATCTAGAGGCCCCATAAACATTTCGTACAATCTCATGGAATCTGCACCAAAGTTATTTACAACATCATCTGGATTTATAACATTTCCTCGGGATTTACTCATTTTTGAACCATCTTCACCAAGAATCATTCCCTGATTAAACAACTTTTGAAATGGTTCTTTCGTCGAGACATAGCCTAAATCAAATAAAACATGATGCCAAAATCGCGCATAGAGCAAATGAAGAACAGCGTGCTCTGCCCCGCCCACATACAAGTCAACGGGCATCCAATATGATTCTTTATTTTCATCCCATGCTTTTTTAATATTTTGTGGATCAATATAGCGTAGATAGTACCAACAGGAACCTGCCCATTGGGGCATCGTATTTGTTTCCCTTAACCCAATGACTTTTCCGTCATCATTTTTCACTTCTACCCATTCTTTTATATTTGCCAAAGGAGATTCTCCGGTTCCAGTGGGCTCAAATTTTTCAACATCGGGTAATTCCAATGGCAATTCATCCTCATGCAAGGGTTTTATACCATCATCATAGTGAATAATCGGCATGGGTTCGCCCCAATATCTCTGTCGAGAAAACAGCCAATCACGTAACTTATATCGGATTGTTCCCTTTCCTTTATGTTTTTCCTCCAACCAAGTAATAATTTTTGATTTCGCATCAGTAATATTCAATCCATTTAGAAATTCACTATTTATTGCCGGACCTTCACCCATATATGCATCTCCGTCAAAACCTTCAGGATGTTGAACTGTTCGAATAATAGGTAAATCAAATTTATTTGCAAAATCCCAATCCCGCTGATCTTGACCTGGAACTGCCATTATGGCTCCAGTACCATAACTCATAAGAACATAATCAGCAATCCAGATGGGGATTTCCGCCCCGTTCACAGGATTAATGGCATAAGTGCCCGTAAAAACGCCCGATTTCTCTTTATTGAGCTCTCCCCGTTCTAAATCTGATTTCCTACCTGCTTCCTTTTGATATTTTTTTACCGATCCTTTTTGTTCAGCAGAAGTAAAATCCTCAACAAACGGATGTTCTGGGGCCAGAACCATATATGTAGCGCCATATAACGTATCAGGGCGAGTTGTAAACACGGTAATGACATCATCCCTACCTACAACATTAAAATCAACATCTGCCCCTTCTGATCGACCTATCCAGTTGCGCTGTAATTCTTTTACGCTATTGGGCCAATCCACTTCTTGTAAGCCTGCTAATAAAGATTCAGCATAATCAGTGATCCTCAACATCCATTGCCGCATTGGAACTCGATGAACAGGATGTCCTCCAATATCGGATTTTCCATCGACCACTTCTTCATTAGCTAAAACTGCTTTTAATTCGGGGCACCAATTAACTGGCTTTTCAGCTTCATAGGCTAATCCTTTGTTATATAGCTGTAGAAATATCCATTGTGTCCATTTTACATAACCTGTATCTGTTGTATTGATTTCACGATCCCAATCATATGAAAAGCCAAGCATTTTGATTTGGCGGCGAAAATTGTCAATATTGTTTTTTGTTGTTTTTCGAGGGTGCGTGCCTGTTTTGATGGCATATTGTTCAGCAGGAAGGCCAAATGCGTCCCATCCCATTGGATGAAGAACATTAAATCCCTTCATTCGTTTGTAACGTGCTACAATGTCAGTGGCGACATATCCAAGAGGATGTCCGACATGTAGCCCGGCTCCAGAAGGATAAGGAAACATATCCAATACGTAATATTTTGGTTTGTCGGGATTTTCTACAACCTTAAAGGTCTTGTGTTCATCCCAGTAATCCTGCCACTTTTGTTCTATGATTTTATGATCGTAACTCATTGATTGATTTTCATCGATTGTAACTGCTTATTAGACTGTCCGAAATAATAAACTTGAATCATTTGTCGGGGTGAGAGGATTCGAACCTCCGACCTCGTCGTCCCGAACGACGCGCGCTAACCGGGCTGCGCTACACCCCGAATTGAACTTGGAATTTAAATTTATTCTGTAATTGAAAGAATGGTAATTCATTAAATAATATATTTAATCAGTATAAAACCACCAATTAAAAAGAGTGTAAATATAATGGATAATATATTGAAGTATTTATCAATGAAATCTTTAATTGGGTTACCAAACTTCCAAATTAATCCTGCAACCAGAAAAAATCTAGCTGATCGACTAATTGCCGAAGCAATGACAAATAGGGGTAGGCTAATATTAAAAGCGCCAGCCGAAATTGTAAAAATCTTATACGGAATCGGTGTGAATCCAGCAGAAAAAATAATCATAAACCCATATTCAGAATATTGATTTTGTATGGATGTAAAAATATCTTCAGTAAATCCAGGAATATTATTGAAAAAGAATTGTGCAATTGCTGAATATGTTACCCCATCCCACCATAAATAATGACCTATACTATAACCCAATAAACCACCTGCGATGCTAGCAATGCTGCAAATTAAAGCAAATTGAAACGATTTCTTTCTGGCGCCTAATGCTAAAGCTATTAACAACACATCCGGTGGAATCGGAAAAAAGGAGGATTCTGCAAAAGCAAGAACGAATAGCGCTAATGGACCATATTTTGAATCAGCCCAGTGTAAGACCCAATCATATAATTTTCGTATATATTTCATGTCCAGAGAAAACTCATAAACCACATTTTAATAAATTTTACAGTATCGCCAACATTGCGCATAGCTGATGGTTCACCATTATAAATTGTAGGTATTGAAATATGGTTAATTTTCCAACCGACTATTGATGCTTTTATAAGAAACTCACTTTCAAATTGAAAGCCTTTTTCATAACATTGTATTTTAGAAAATATATTGGTGTTAAAAGAACGATAGCCACATTGGGAATCTTTAATGACTGCACACGAACGAATAGAAATTAATAAACTTGTTATAAAATTGGAAAATTGACGCAGTAATGGCATTTTTTGACGATTATTACGATACCCAAGTAATATTGTTTCGTTAGGTATCTGGCAATATGTATCTAGAAATTCCGGTGGATGTTGAAGGTCTATGTCAATTGTAATTGCACTTTCTCCACCATTATTCACAATCCAATCTACTGCTGTCATTATTGCTGCACCTTTACCAAGATTATGAGCATGCTTTAAAGATTTACACTTTATATTTTTTAATTGTTCAAAAATGTTGTCAGCACTACCATCATCTACAAACACAAGTTGTTTCATCCATTTTCTATTTATTCGTTCTAAAAAACCACGCAATGAGGTTGATCCATTATAAACGGGCACAATAATGTATGGCAACATTTTATTCAGAAAATACGGCAATAGCCGATATAACTTCACGCTGGGTGGAAAATCCGGCAGGTCTGTTCAACAATTTTCCATTTACAACCAAGGCGCTAGATCCACCTCCGTCCAGATTGATTGCTTCTTCACAATCCAAGTCAAACATTAATATGGATAATTCGTTTAAATCTACCCCCCTACTGTCTGGTTGTCTCCCGTCTACAACTAGAAAAATATTTTCGCCCTCTTTAGTATAACCGACTGCTGTTCTAGGATGTATATCAGGTATTTTCGACCAAAAAAATACTTCTTCAACTGCTGTTACATTTTTACGGCCATTTGATACAATTATAGGCCCAGCCTGCAAAGCATCACTCATATCCCAATATTTCCCCTTTTCATAATTAAGTTCTGTAACAGGTTTATCTGGTTTATTTTTTGCAGGTTCTTTCCATTCAAGAATGGAATCATTATGACTAGCAATCCAGGCAATGTCCATTTGACCTGTTTTATCGAAACCAAGTGCACTTCGAGTCAAATAATATCGTTTTTCCCGTTTCAACATTGATCGTAGCGTATGTGAAATAATTACATCATTATCTTTTAATAAACCAACATGTTCGGTTGGATTTTTATGCATAAGAAAATATCCACCATTCACAACGACATTCGCATTCAGTCTTTCTGCGAATTGACTTGGAGTTTCTTTTCCATCGTCATCATTGGAAACAACAATATCGGTATTTAAATGTGGATTTTTACTGTCAATAATAACATACCATGCATTAAGCGGTATTTGTTTATTTCGCCCTTTATAAATACGAATACCATCAGGCAGTTCATCAAAACTACTGGAAATGTTTTTCCAGCCCATTGGAATACTTCTAAATGAGCGTATTTCTCCACAGGAGAATAATGTGCATGTAAATAAAATAATGAGTATTCTCATAATTTTGGTTTTTCGTCAATTATTGTAAAGTGAATTGTATCCATTGCAGCTTGAGTTAATTCATCTTTTATTATAACAAACCACTCCCCTATTTGAGCATCGTTTATAGTTTTATATGTCCATGAACGCCAATGTACAGATCGACCAATTTTGATGGGGATTGAGTTAATATAATTTCCTTCAAAATACCATTCATAAAGAATGGTGCGATCGCTTAATGCATTTCGAATACCAGAGTAACAATAAACACGATCCAATGTTATTGAAAATTCATCACCCGAATTAATCGGTTTACGAAGGCTGTCAACAATAAATTCACACATAAGTAATGAATTGACTCGTAAATCAGGAAGTTCAGGCTTTACCTCTTCAACCTGCGGTTCTGGTTCCGCTTTTATAATTAATAAAGTATCTAATGGAGCTGGCTCTGACGCCTCATCTAGATTAATTAAATTTATAGTATCCATATTTATAATGGATTGTTCTTCAACTATTTTCACAGGTTTTAAACTAGTCTCCTCATCTGCTGTGGATAGACCCGTAAATACAGCATAAACGATATACATAATAGCTAAAGGTAAAATAAAGCGGTCAAGCTTTTGCCAAACGGCGTAAACCGATAATACTAAAAAGATAATGGTAATCGGCAAAAATGCAGGATCATTGATTAGTCGTTCAATCATTCAAGTAATTTAAAAGAGAATAGTTGAAATTTAAAACAGACTTATTGCTGTTTGAGAAATCGATTATTAAAAAAGCCAACTAATAGGAACCCTACCACTAAAGATAATATTGTTATCTTTTGAGTTAAGACATTTGCAACATGTACATCGCTGAATAGAACAGAATTCAATTTAAAATCCGATAAAAGAATGTAAATCCCTGTCGCAAATGCAATTAGAAAATACCCAAAGGATAATACATGAGTAGATTTGTCCATATTATATATTGAAATTGTCAATAATACTGATCCGCCAAATAGAAATCTGAATAACCATTCGGCATAAACAATATGATCCTTCATATTAATATCAACGGGAGCAAGCGCTACGCCAAGAAAGCATAAACTGCTGCACATTCCAAAAAATGTACCCAGTTTAAACATATTACCCCTATAAGAGAATTTTTTCTTATAAAAGGTATAATTGCTATAGAAAAAAATAAACAATACACACGCCATTATTAAAAATGCAAAGATGAAAATAAATACAGACGTAATATTGCTCACGCCTGATGGTGTTATAATTCTGCCTAAATCACTTATATAGTTTTCTGAAAATAAATAACCAGTTGTTTCAGGATTATTTTCAGTCCCTCCTGGATAAAATGTCGATGCCCAAATTAATAATAATATAAAACTTCCAATGCCTATGAGGGGAAATTTTATGAGAGTAAATCTAGGTTTGTTAAATAGTTCTATCATTGCATGTTCACTATAAAGTCAAAAATGTTACAAAGCCTTACTCAAAAGAGGAAGGCTTTGTTTGATGTCGGAGCGACAGGATTTGAACCTGCGACCCCTGCAACCCCATTGCAGTGCGCTACCGGGCTACGCCACGCTCCGATTAATGTTTATGTAAATATTCTAAAATTGATTCCAGTTCCTGTTTTACTTTAACTAATATTTCACTACTCTTTTCATTTACAAATGTATCTGTTTGTTTAGCTTCAAATTCATCAACTTTATCACCAGGTTTGATCAATGTCCTCGCCCCTTTAATTGTGAATTTTTTTTTATATAGGAGATCTTTTATTAGTTTTATAGTATCTATATCTTTCTGACGATAGGTTCTATTCCCTGCCCTGTTTTTTGGAGGTGCCAGCTGCTTGAATTCAGTTTCCCAATAACGAAGAACATACGGTTTCAATTCAGTTAATTTGCTTACTTCGCCGATGGAATAATATAATTTTTTTATTTGTTTTGGATTGGTTCCCATTTTATACCTACTTAAAGTGATACTTTAAATTAGTTAATACAAACTTCTCCGTCAAGAAAAATGAATAGGGAGTTTATCTTTCACAATAAGAATTATATAGTTCAAACAAGAGCTTTGGTGTTTTTTCAATTAGATTTTTAGGCTCAACCATGGCTAATCGCATTTGTGTTCTGCCTTTTGCTGGATCAGAATAAAATCCACTCATGGGAGCTAATAATAAAGTATAATTATTTCCATCCAATTCAACTTTCCCTTCTGCTGCACAGTATTGAACAAAATCACTTCCATTAAATTTATTATCGCAAATATTTCTAAAATCTACAATAAGATAAATAGCTGCTTCTGGATTTGTAACAATCAAACCAGGGATTTGTTTTTGTAATTCATCCCTTAACGGAAGCATGATTGAACGATAGTAATCTCTTTGAGATGTATACCAAGACTGTAGCGATTCATGGGATTCATGAGCTAGAGTACCATAAATTTCTTGGCCAATAGCGTTGGCGCATAAATTTGCGGTGTACTCAGAAACGGCTTTAGTATGAAATTTTAAATTATCCGTAACAAGTCCTCCTATTCGCAAACCACAGGCATTCCATACTTTAGATGCTGATTCTATACTAATTCGTGAGCCCATGATTCCTGGAACATCTTTCTCTAAAATCTTCCAAATACTGGATGATGTATCATCTCCATAGTATAATTGACGATACGCTTCGTCGCTAACAAACCAAATATCATTTTTTACACATATCCTTGCAAGTGCTATTAAATCCGATTGCTTCATGAATTGACCCGTAGGATTATCTGATGGAATAACGAGAAATGCTTTTGGATTATTTTGTTTAATAACTTCATTGATAACATTAAAATCTAGAGGTGTAAATGATCCATCGTTTGATATTTTTCTTTCGCTGGTAATAATCGGGATGGATAATCTTTTACCGAATTCTATATAATTAGTATACGCTGGATCTAAAAGCATTAATGGGCGCTTTGATGAAGGCCCACATACACCTAGCATCATTATTTCCATCGCTTGGGAACCACCATCCGTAATCATACAGTTGAGGTGAGATACATCAATACCTTCAGAGCCGATTATATTTAGTAAAGCATTTCGTGCATTGTCCGTCCCTACGCTGGGTGTATATTTAACTATCCCATCTGCAAACTCTGAATTTGCTTCTCCCAAATTTTTCATTCGCTTTTGCATTGCAGGATGCATCGGTAAAGAAACATTGCCAATCGCCAAATTAACAACACGAATTAAGTCTTTATCTTTTCGCTGTGAAAATACAATTTGTGCTTGTCGGATTGCAGAAGGCAATCTTTGATAAAAATGAGTTGATATTTGTGGAGTCATCAGATTAAGGGTGTAATTTACAAATCAATTATTCATAAAACAAAAACGGTGGAAAAGTTAAAATTTGAACAATTCCACCGTTTAGAACAATCAATTGAAAAAAGTTTAGAAACGACGTTTCTTAAACGGCTTTCTTCCACCTGATCTATTATCTCGACGTTCTCTTGGTGGTCGCTCCACATATCCTTCCGGTTTAGGAAGAAGTGCTTTACGACTGAAATCCAAACGACCTTGATCATCGACCTTTATGAGCTTTACGCGGATATCATCACCTGATTTTACCACATCTTCTACTTTCTCTGTACGTTCCCAGTTTAATTCAGAAATATGAACTAGTCCTTCACGTCCTGGAACGAATTCAACGAAAGCTCCAAATGTCATCAATCGAGTAACAATGCCATCAAATTCCTGACCCACTTCAGGTTCAAATGTGAGTGCTTTTACGAGTTCAATCGCATCATTGCATTTATCGGCATTGGCACCAGCAATGGTTACATTTCCATCATCATCAACATTGATTTCACATTCTGTGTCTTCAATGATTTTTTTGATGTTTTTACCGCCAGGGCCAATTAATGCACCGATTTTTTCAGGATTAATAGTAATCGTAAAAATCCGTGGTGCATATTCAGATATTTCATTAGCCTCTGGTAATGCTTCATTCATAAGGTTTAGAATGTGTAAGCGGCCTTCACGAGCTTGTTCTAATGCTTGCTTCATCAATTCGAAGGATACTCCTTCAATTTTTAGATCTAATTGAATTGCAGTAATTCCTTCGGCTGTACCGGCAATTTTAAAGTCCATATCACCTAAATGATCTTCGGCGCCAAGGATATCACTTAAAATTGCATTACGTTTTCCATCCGTTATTAATCCCATTGCAATGCCTGCAACATGGCTTTTTAATGGTGCCCCAGCATTCATCAATGATAATGAGCCTCCACAAACAGATGCCATTGAAGACGATCCGTTAGATTCCATTATTTCAGAAACAATGCGAATTGTGTACGGAAAATCATCATAATCCGGAAGCACAGGTTTAATTGCACGCTGTGCTAAATTTCCATGACCAATTTCACGACGACTTGTAAATCCAATTCGCCCAACTTCACCTACACAATAGGGAGGGAAATTATAATGAAGATAATAATTTTTCTTATAATCCTCATCCATGCTGTCAATGATCATTTCTGATCTTTTAGATCCCAAAGTTGTAATGACCAGTGCCTGCGTTTCTCCACGAGTAAATAAGGCTGACCCATGAGTTCGGTTTAAGATTCCGGTCTCAATTGAAATCGGTCGAATTTCTGTTGTGGATCTGCCATCACTTCTTTTACCAGTAGCAAGTACTTGTTCACGAAATGCCTCTTTAAAACAATCACCGATTATAGACTTAATTGCTTTTTCTTCTTCTGGAAAAGTTTCTTCAAATGATTCAAGAATTGAATCAGTCATAGAATCTTTAGCGTCTGACCTTTCATGTTTATCAGCAATAGAGATTATATCGGATATTTGGTTTCCTAATTTTTCATCAATTGCTGCAACCATACCTTCATCAGGTTCTGGACAAACAAATTTATCTTTTTGCACATCCATTTCTGATAGTAATTCATTTTGAAGATCTATAATCTCCTTTATGGTACCATGAGCATGTTTTAAAGCATCCAATATTTCAGATTCAGACGCTTCTTCAGCTTCTCCTTCAACCATGACAACTGTTTCCTGATTACCAGAAACAATCATTTCCATATCAGAATCCAGTAGATCTGTGCGAGTCGGATTAATAACAAATTCGCCATCAATTCTTCCAACACGGACGGTTGCGATAGGACCATTCCATGGAATGGTTGACGTGATTAAAGCTGCAGATGCTCCTACGCCTGAAAGCGTATCTGCCATATTTTCGCCATCACTTTGCAAAACAGTAATCATGACTTGGACTTCATTTTTAAATCCTTTAGGAAATAACGGCCGAATAGGTCTGTCAGTTAATCGACTTGTTAATACCTCGTGTTCAGCAGGCCTTGCTTCCCTTTTGAAAAAACCACCGGGAATTTTTCCACCCGCATAATGTTTTTCTCTATATTCTACTTGTAATGGAAAATAGTCAATGCCTTCTCTTGGTTCTTTAGATGCATTCACTGCAGCCAATATGACCGTTTCTCCATAGGTAACCATTACGGAACCATTACTTTGACGAGCAACCTTGCCCGTTTCTAATCGCATTATTTTTCCTGCGATTTCTCTTTCTTTACTTATCATCTTCTTTACTTATCCTCTTATCTTCAGTTCCTTCACCAGTCCAACATATCCTTCAGGATTGCTGCGGCGTAGATACTTCATTAGTTTCTTTCTTCTAGATACTAGCATGACCAATCCTCTTCGTGAGTGATGGTCTTTTTTATGTTGTTTGGCATGCTCCGTAAGTTCACGAATACGCTTTGTTAACAATGCAATTTGAGTATTCGCAGATCCAGTATCTGTTTCATGTTTTCCAAATTGTTCTAATATCTCTTTTTTTTCTTCTTTTGTTATTGACATAATTCTCTCCTAAATATATTTTTTCATTAATTGTTTACAATAAAGTTTATCTTTTTTCAATTGCTGAATTAAATGATCAGCATTTTCAAACTTTTGTTCGTCACGAATACGTTCCAAGAATTCAATTTCAATCTCTAAATTATATAGACTATTAATATCTTCTACAAAAAAATGAATTTCTGCTACAAAATCCTTTTCATCAAACGTTGGACGAACGCCTAAATTACACATTCCATATAATGTATTACCATTAATCCTTCCTCTGCAAAAATAGACTCCATTTTTAGGAAAAAGCTGGTTTTTTTCAATTGGTATGAAATTAGCTGTGGGAAAAGTCATTTCTCTACCTCGTCCTGCACCATGAATAACTTTTGCTTTAAATCCATAAACCCACCCCAATTCAAAAGAGGCACGCCGCACAAATCCTTCATGAATCAGTTGCCTTATATGAGAACTGGATAGCACAATATCTTCATCAACTACAGTCTCAACAATTTCGCATGTAAAATCATAATGAGCACTAAAATCCATTAAAAATTGAGGCGAACCTTCTCTATTGAATCCAAAATGATGATCATGACCAATAACAATATGTTTGGGATTAAAATTACTAATAATTATGTTATCCATGAATTCTTGAGCGGGTATCTTAGAAAATTCTTCTGTAAATGGGATAATCAATACTTTGTCCACATGCAAGCCCTCCAGCAATGACACCTTTTTTTCAAGTGAGATTAGCAGAGGTAGCTTACTCCCTTTATCTAGGATATGTCGTGGATGGGGGTCAAATGTGATTACAATAGATTGACATTGTTGCATTTGAGCTTGTGAAACTACTTTTTTGACAATTTCCTGGTGCCCCCTATGCAATCCATCAAAAGAACCGATAGTTAGAATTGATCTACCCTCAATTTCAATATTATCAAGCGTTGATAGAATGTCCATTATCTTTCAATTCGTTTATTTGAATTGTTTCATTAAGTGTAAAATCACCAACCCTGATTCTCTTTAATGCAATCAAGTGACCCACAGAACCAAATTTTTCAGAAATATCACTACCTAAAACTCGTATATACGTTCCTTTTGAGCACTGCACCTTGAATCTCAACAATGGTGATTTAAAATCAATTAATTCGATTTCAAATATATTGATTGTGCACGGATCACGTTTTACTTCAATATTTTTTCTTGCCATTTTATATAATCGTTGCCCATTTACTTTTTTCGCTGAATACATTGGTGGAGTTTGTAGCTGTTCTCCTTTAAAACTTTTTAGTACATCTATAATTTCTTCAGATTCCAAATTTGGAATCTCTTTCGTTTCAATGACCTTACCCTCAAGGTCATGCGTATCTGTTTTTGATCCAAGTTCCAAAGTCGCTTCATATTCTTTCACAGATCCGGAAATGGCAGTTAATTTTTTCGTATCAGAACCGGTTCCTAATACAAGTACTCCTTCTGCAAAAGGATCCAGAGTTCCTGCATGTCCCACTTTTTTTTCTTTAATTATACCTCTTACTTTTTTTACAACATCAAAGGACGTCCATCCTTTCGGCTTATATATATTTATAATCATGAATTTTAAGAATTCAAATTTCTTAATATTTTCAGCATATACTCTTCATGTTTTAAATCTTCATCCAAATAAAATTTAATATCTGGTGTATTTTTCATTCGGATCGATTGACCTAAATATTTTCGGAAAGCTTTAGCTAATTTATTTAATTCCAAATTCACAATATCATCGGATTTCTTGTTGTTTATAATACTATAAAACACTTTGCTGTGCCGTAAATCAGGTGAAATTTCAACTCGCGTGAAGGTAATAAACCCCAAATGAGAAATATCTATGTTTTTTGTGGTTATTTCGCCAAGTATTTGTTTAATCTGTTGGCTAACGCGATCTGTGCGTTTATAAGGTCGTTCAAATGTCAAGCTGATTCGAGTGTTCGTTTAACTTCCTGGATTTCATAAACAACAATTTCATCTCCCTCTTTAAATTTTGAAAATTCTTCTACTCCGATTCCACATTCCATTCCTTCTTTCACTTCTTTTGCGTCATCTTTGAATCGTTTTAAAGAACTTACTTTTCCTTCATGCAACACTTCTTCGTCACGTATAATCCGTGCAAACTGTCCACGTTTTATCAATCCTTCTATTACTCTACAACCGGCAATAAAACCAAGTTTTGGGACTTTAAATAATTCTAATACCGTAGCTCGCCCAAGAATATTTTCGACTTTTTCCGGTTCTAACAATCCTTCTAAAGCCAGTTTTACTTCTTCAACTGCGTTATAAATAACAGAATAAGGTCGAATTTCAACCCCTTCTTTAATGGCAAGCAGTTTCGCATTTGAACTGACTTTTACATGAAAGCCAATTACAACCGCATTTGAAGCCGAAGCCAATAGAATATCCGATTCTGTAACCATCCCAACGGCTTTATGAATAACTTTAACACCTACTTCTTCATGCTTAATTTTTTCTAATGATTCTGATAATACTTCAATTGAACCATCCACATCACCTTTAATAACTAACGGAAGCATTTTAATCGAACCGTCTTTAATAAGTGCAGACATAGCATCGAGTGACTGTGTACCGATTTTCTTCTGTTGAATCTCACGCATCATTCGTTGACGATCAGATGCGATACGTTTTAAATCTTTTTCATTTTCAAATACTGCAAAAATATCAGCTGCTTGCGGAACTTTTTCAAACCCAAAAATCTGTATGGCTTCAGATGGACCAGCTAATTTAATACGCTGATTTCTTTCATTCATCATCGCTCTTACTTTTCCAGAATAATTGTTGCAAATAAACGGATCTCCAATTTTTAATGTGCCTTTTTGTATAAGTACTGTAGCCATTGCACCATAGCCTTTATCTAATTTTGAATCAATAACTGTTCCTCGAGCATAAGTGTCTTTGTTAGCTGTAAGCTCCAAAACTTCTGCTTCCAAAAGAATCGAACTCATAATATCTTCAATACCATCACCTGTTTTAGCTGAAACTGGCACTGCCTGAACTTTTCCGCCCCAGTCTTCCACTAATACGCCATGTTCTGATAGTTCTCTTTTAACTCTGTCTGGATCCGCCTCAGGTAAATCCATTTTATTGATTGCAACAATCATAGGAACTTCAGCAGCTTTTGCATGATCGATTGATTCTATTGTTTGAGGCATAACTCCATCATTTGCAGCAACTACGATAACGACAATATCCGTGATCTGTGCTCCTCTTGCTCGCATTGCAGTAAAAGCTTCATGTCCCGGTGTATCTAAAAAAGTAATTTCTTTATCATCATCCAAATGAACTTTATATGCACCTATATGCTGCGTAATTCCGCCAGACTCACCTGCAACAACATTTGTTTTCCTGATATAATCAAGAATAGATGTTTTTCCATGATCCACATGACCCATAATGGTTACAACAGGTGGGCGATGCGTAGCATTTTCTTTATCCTCATCTGATTCTTCTAAAGAAAATAATTCTTCTCCTACATCTTTGAATTTTTCAACAATAAAACCATACACATCAGCGAGAAATTCTATAACTTCCCATTCAAGTCGCTGATTAATAGTGACTAGTTTACCTAGACCTAGACATTCTTGAATAATTTCGCTGGAGTTAACATTATAAATCTTGCTTAATTCATCTACACTTGAAAATTCACCAGCACGAACGGTCTGCTTTACACCTTCAACTTCTTCTTCATCTGATTTATCTTTTTTATATTGTTTTTTCTTTGATTTAGTATCTATTCTAGAAAGCGTTTGCCTTACGGCATCCTTAACACTTTTTTGAACTTTTATTTCTTTCTTTTCAAAAACTTTTTTCTTGAAACGAGTCGTTTGCCCAATTTGAGATTCAATTTCAGAAATATCAATTTTTCTAAATCGTTGTTTTTTAGGCTTTTCTTCTTTTTGATCAGTTAATTCTTTTAGTTTTTCTTCTTTTTCTTGTTCCTTAAGTTTTGCAACTTCAATCTCTTTTGCTTTTTCCTCTTTCTCTAGTTTTCTTTGTTCCTCTAAAGAGAGAAGATTCAATTTTTTTGATATTTTTTGCTGTTCAGCAATACGGGAATGATGGATTTCCCTGCGAACCTGCTCTTTTCGGTAACGATCAACATTTTCTTTGTCCCGCGCAAATTCTACTTTGATTAAAGAGTACGCATCATCATCTACTGGGGACATATGGCTAGAAACATCAACACCTTTCTCTTTTAAAAAATTCAATATCTCCGTATGCGAAATATTGAATTCTTTCGCAATTTGAAATATTCGTTTGGATCGTTTAATCATGAATCATGCCTCTTCTACTTGCGTATTTTCATCCAAATTTTCTTCAGTCTCTTCATTGGCTGTTTTTTCATTTGAAGCGTTTAATATTTCGTCTTGATTATCTTTAGTATTTAATTCTTGTACTTCTTTTTGAGCCATAGCTTCAATTTCAGCATTCGTTGCAGCATTTACTTCTTCAATAATTTCCTTAATTTCAAGATCTTCCTCTTCTTCTATTTCTTCTTCTTCAACACGTTCTATAAATGCCTGAACAACTAAATAACATTGTTCTAAATTTTCATCATTCATTTCATCAACAGACAATACGTTTTCTTCATCGGTGCTCAATAATTCTTTAACCGTATTTATTCCAACGCCAGCTAAAGGAGCAGTTAATTCTTCTGAAAAATCAGGTACTTCTGATAACAAAGTCGCTTGATCTTTCTTCTCTCTCTCATATTGATTTTTACCGAAAGCATCAATTTTAAAACCTGTCACCCTTGATGCAAGATTTATATTTACCCCACCTCTACCAATGGCAAATTCAAGTTCATCATCATTAAATAACGCAACGCAATATTTGCGGTCATCATCAATATAAAGATCAATAGGTTTGGCCGGAGACAATGCTCTGGAGATTAAAATTTCAGCTTGTTCACTTTGATTTATAATATCAATTTTTTCATTACTTAATTCTCTTACAATAGCTTGAATCCTACTTCCGCGCATTCCCACACATGCACCTACAGGATCAATTCTCCGGTCTTGTGATTTGACAATTATTTTTGCTCTTTCACCAGGATGGCGAGCTATTGCCAATATTTCAATTATACCATCATCAATCTCAGGTACTTCCATTTCAAATAATTTGAGCAAAAAATGATTATCACTTCTAGAAACGATAATTTCAGGTCCGCGTGGATTTACTTCAACAGATTTTATAACAACTCTAATTGTATCACCTCTGCGATAACGCTCTGAGTGTATTTGTTCATTTTTAGGCAATCGCAATTCAGCTTGTTCAATGTTGATGAAAATATTATCGCGTTGAACCTGATGAACAACGCCTATTACGATTTCACCAACACGTTGAGAATAATCCTCGTAAATATTCTCTTTTTCGATATCTTGCAATCTTTGACTAAAAAACTGTTTAGCAGTATTTATCATTCTTCGCCCAAATATTGCCGGATCTATCACTTCTACAAATATATCACCAATTTCGAATTCTTCATCAGGCATTGCCTTTTCGGCATCTTCAAGAAGTATTTCTAATACTGGGTCATCAAGATCATTAACAATCTCTTTTTCAGCATATATTTCTATTTCGCCTTTATCGATATTAACGATAACACTGCAATTAGAATTTTCACCGCGTTCTTTTTCAATTATATACATAAATAATTGCTCTATAATATTGCCTAGCTCTGAGCGGTCTATATTTTTTTCACGTGCTATTTCTGAAAAAACTTCTATCAATCCTCGATTAATCAAAATCCCTCCGTATCAATTAAATTGAACAATTACTTTTGCTTGTAAAATATTTTCTAATGCCAACTGAAATTGACCTTTATTTTTATTTTTCAGAAAAAGAATATTATCATTGAAACCAACTAATTCCGCTTCTGTGTGTTTACGATAACTTTTATTGTTATATGTCAAATTCAACTTTCTACCCACATTTTTTCTGTACTGAAACGGTTGAGTTAAAGGCTCTAAAATACCCAATGTTGTTACTTCTAGTAATGCACCATCAGGATAATATTTTTCCAGTAAACCGGAATGTTGAATTGATTTAACAATTTTTGAAGTTAGATCGAGCGAAATGGATTTTTCGCTATCCACAAAACATCGCACCATCCCTCTATGAGGATCTTCATTAATATCCATCAAAAAGACTCCATCGGGGAGTAACTGTTCTATATCTTGCCTTAATTTATCCATGTTTAAACAAACGAAAAGTGGGTCATCAACCCACTTTTCGGCGGAAAAAATAAGACTTAAAACTGATGTTTACAAGGTTATTGTTCCTCGGAAGAGACTGTGTGGAGATGTCCCAGTATTTCTTGTGCTTTATTGTATAAATCAGACCTTCTTTCATATTTTTCAATAATTGGCACAACTAACGCCAATGCATCCTGAATATTGCCTTCATTCATATAATATTCAGCAAGAGTAATTGAATATTTATCTTTATCTGATTTACTTGATGCATACTTCATTGACTGCTTTATGTATTTTTCTTCTCCATCAGAATTACCATTAAATTTTTCAATATCTGCCATCAAAATTAATGCACCTACATGAAATTCATCTGTGGGGTCATCTAGAAAATCTAAAAGATATAATTTAGCCGTTAAATAGTCTTTTTGCTCATAATATAATCGTGCTAGCATGAATTTACTATGCCGTGCTGCTTTCGTTCCAGCATAGTCATCTATTATAAGCTCTAATTGTAAATGACCATTATCTCTATCGCCTGAACTCAAATTTACAAAGGCCATACCCAATGCTGATTCAGATGTTTCACGTTTTGAAGTAAAATTATTATTAAATAACATGCCAACTACTATTAAGGCTACAAAACCTAAACTCACACGAGAAATGAAATTCTTATTTTCATCAAAATATTTTTTAACTGTATTTATCGATTCTAAAAAAGGGTCATGTGCTATTTCTTTTTTTGTAATATGTTTCCTTGCTTTAATCATGAATATTCGTTCTCCATTTTTATAGTTTCTGATGGTGCCCACAAGAGGATTCGAACCTCTGGCCTACTGCTTAGGAGGCAGTCGCTCTATCCTACTGAGCTATGTGGGCGATATTTTCGGTGGCGAAATTACAATAATTGTGGTGATGGTAAAAGTTCGAATTCTATTCTGAAATCAAATCCCTAGTCATCAGTTCTAATACCGATTCACGTGGATCTTTGTCTTTATAAAGAACATCATAAACAGCTTTAGAAATGGGCATAATTACGTCATGTTTTTGACATAATTGAAAAACTGCTTTTGCTGTCTTAACTCCTTCTGCAACCATATTCATTTGAGATACTATTTCATCAATTTTTCGGCCTTTACCAATTTCTTCTCCTACAAAACGGTTTCGACTGTGTTTACTGGAACATGTTACAAATAAATCTCCAATTCCGCTTAATCCTGCAAAGGTTTTTTCCAGTGCACCCATGGCAATTCCCAAACGAGTCATTTCAGCAATTCCTCTTGTTAAAATTGCAGCTTTTGTATTATCGCCAAATCCAATTCCATCGCAAATTCCAGCAGCAATTGCGATTACATTTTTTATGGAACCACCAAGCTCTACACCTAAAATATCAGTATTCGTGTACACTCTCAAAACTTGTGTTGAAAATATATTTTGCACCCTTTTTAATGCATTTTCATTTCTTGAAGCTGCTACTAAAGTTGTTGGAATTTTTCGGCACACCTCTTCAGCATGACTGGGTCCGTATAATGAAACTATAGAAATATATTTTCCCTTCGTTTCTTCGGCAATCACCGAACTCATTGTAAGCAATGTATCAATTTCCAATCCTTTGGAAATATTAACTATAATACAATCATCACCAATAAATTCAGCTGTATTGGACATAATTTCACGAACGCTGTGCGAGGGGACAGCTACTACTACAATTTCTGCTCCAAGGAGAGATTGCTTCAAATTTGAGGTAAAATTAATATTATTAGAAAAAATGAAATTCGCTAATAATGGATGCAACCTGTCTGCTGACATGGCGCTTGCTTTATGAGCATCGCGCTGCCACATCATAACTGAATGGTCGTTAACAGCTAATGATTCACCAATAACGGATCCCCAGCTACCCGAACCTAAAATAGTAATCTTACTCATAAGATGATAATTTTATGAAATATATTAATAGATTTATGCTATACTTTATATATGCTATCTATTATTTCTGCGTATTTTTCTTCAATTACTTTACGTTTTACTTTAAGTGTGGGAGTCAGTTCACCCGTTTCCACAGACCATTCATCTGAAACCAGTTTAAATTTCTTAACCGTTTCGTAATGAGCAAATCCTTCCATTGATTTACTAATTATATCATCAAATAATTGAATTGTTTGATCATTTTGAATGATATCACCTTCAATACCCTTTTCATCCGCCCATTCTTTTAATGGCTCTTGTGCAGCGACAATTAATGCAGATATAAAATTTCTTCTATCTCCTAAAACGACTACTTGTTCAATATATTTAGATGAAATCATAGATATTTCCATTGGTGCCGGAGCTATATTTTTCCCACCAGAAGTAACAATAATGTTCTTTTTTCTATCGGTAATTTTTAAAAACCCATCCTCATCAAATTCACCAATATCGCCTGTATGAAACCAACCATCTTCATCAATTGCTTCTCTTGTTGCATTTTCATCATTATAATAACCCATCATAACATTATCACCCCGACAAATAATTTCTCCGTCATCCGCAATTTTCACCTCTACTCCATCTATAGGTTGTCCAACAGTTCCAAATTTCACATGCTCTATTCTATTATTTGTAATGACCGGACTTGTTTCTGTTAATCCATATCCCTCAAGGATTATTATATTTGCAGCTGCAAAAAATTCAGCAATTTCTTGTGATAAAGGCGCTCCACCAGAAACAAAAAATCTTAACCGACCACCAACTCGTTCTTTTATCTTCGAAAAAACCAATTTTTCAGCTAAAGAAAATTTAAATCCCAACCAACCATCAGGTTGGCTATTTTTACATATAAAGGGCATCGATTCTTTACCTACGCCAATTGCCCACCAAAATATTTTTTGTCGCAAAATTGGATCGTTGCTTACTTTATCAAGAATTTTAGCATACATTTTCTCATAAAGTCTTGGTACGCTGGCCATGATAGTTGGTTTTACTTCTCCCATATTGTCGGCAACTTTATCAATACTTTCTGCGTAATACACAGACCCGCCAGATGATAATCCAGTAAAGTGCCCTACCATTCGTTCAAAAACATGGCTTAAAGGCAAAAAAGATAGTAATACATCATTTTCACCTACCTGAATAGATTTTTTACCGCTTTTGATATTAGATACCAAATTATTATGTGATAACATTGCACCTTTTGGATTACCTGTTGTTCCACTTGTATATATTAACGTCAGCAAATCGCCAGGTTTGATTGAATTCGCCATTTCTTTTAAGGAAAAATTTGCACTTTCTTTATATTTTTTTCCTTTTTCTAGAAGTGTATTGAAACTCATAACATTATCTGAATCAGTTTCAGAATCATCCATGAGGATATACATCTTCATTTGCTCACAATCTTGTAAAAGCGATCTGGTCTTTTTTAACTGTTCTTTATTTCCTACAAATGCATAAACTGCTTCAGAATCGTCAAAAATATATTTTATTTGTGGATTTGTCAATGTTGGATAAACGGTTACAGTAACACCCCCAATCCCAATAATTGCATAATCAGCAAGAGCCCATCTAGAGCAATTTGTCGATAAAATAGCTATTTTATTTCCTTTTTGAACGCCTAAAGAAGCCAATCCGCTTGCAAGATTTTCAACTATGTTACCCGCTTCTTTATATGTCTTTCCTTGCCACGTACCCTCTATTTTGTCAAAATATGCAGGGTTATTTCCAAATTTTTCTACCGACTGTAAAAACATGTCTGCTATTGTATTAAAGCTCATTAGTATCAAACTCCTTAAAAATTGTGTTTAAATATATTGATATTATTTTAATAAATAGTCTAATTTTATTATACGAAAATGCCGGGGTGGCGGAACTGGTAGACGCGTTGGTCTCAAACACCAATGAGGTAATTCTCGTGCCGGTTCGATTCCGGCCCTCGGCACTTTTCATTCATAATTTTCTTGCATTTACCTAATTAAACTTTTACTTTAACCCTGAAGGTGCTGGTTTGGTACCTTTGGTATGTGGAAGGGGTAGATTTTCACTTTGCACCGAGGTCATTGTGAAATCTACCCCAGTTTTTTATATACATAAAGAGATCCTTCTGCTGAATCTCTTTATTAATATACGGTGAGGAACATGTTCCTATGTTTAATCACTTCAACTTATTCTTTAAGCTTTTTATTCAATTCAAGTCATTAATCCAAAAGTTAAAACAATACATTAATGATAAAATAATATAACTAAAAAAGGGCTCTATTGGGCCCTTTTTTAGTTATATTATTTAAAATTATTTCTTCTTCTTCTTTTTATCTTTATCTTTATCAGATAATTTTTCTTTAATTTCATTTAAATCAGTCTGCAACACAGTAATCGATTGTTGTATTTCGGATAATTTTTGACTTGTTTTACGTCTATTCCTATTGAAATCATCTTCCAAATCAGCCACATCCGTTTCAACATCATTAAATCGTTTGCTCATATCGCGATCCAGTTCATCAAGATTGAACTGAACTTCAGAAATCATATCTGCAAGTGAATCAGCAGTCTCATAGATTAAATTTGTATTTGCAACAATATCTTGCTGTGCTTTTTGTAAATGCTTACCCCTTCCAATAAATTGCAAATTTAATGTTCTTAAACCCTCACTAAACTCATTTTGAGCTCTATCTACATGCTCTTCATCGTTTTTGTTCAATTCATCCATGCGAATATTCATATTGCTGGACATATACTGAAAATATCCACCAGCGATTAATAATACTACAAGAACTCCAAAAATAATTTTATCTTTGACTAACATTTTATCTCCTCAACTTAAAGCTTCTAGTCTTTTTTCCCATTCACTTACTTCTTTTACTTCTTCAGCAGAATCTTCTTTCGGTTCATCATTTTTTTCATTCTTTCCCGATTTTATATCTGCCATCAATTTTTCTTTTAAAGTAGCATTTTCCTTCAACTCACTCATTAAAGAATCTACTTCTTCATTAAAATCAGCAATAGTATTCTCCAAGCGTGCAATTAATTCATCCGTTAATAACGTACCATATTGGTCATGAATACCTTGCATTAAACTTTTCAGTTTTTCGCTTATAATTCCATTGTTACACATAATAAGAAAGTGATTTTAGCTATTTAAAAGCCGTTGAAATTGATACACACTGCCCATAAAGACCAAATGCTATTTTAAGCTTTTTTAGATTTTATTTGATTAAACTCAAATTCACTAAAATCTTGAATTATTTTCATATTGAATTTTGAGAATTCATCTACCAATGGCCAAAATATTTTCTGTTGTAATGAATAAGGTAGCCAATCCACGGCATCTACGTCCGTGATGGATTTTCCACCGCCAATACTTAACTCCGAACCCCGTTTAAAAACGTGCTTTTGTGCAATAATAAAAACCTGCACATAGTCTTCAACGATTATAGCAATCGCATAATCATATCGTCGTATATCCTTCTTAACTGGAGAAATGGATGTTTTTATTAGAAAACTTTCTTTAGTATAGAATTCAATTTCATAACCAAGGTTTTCTAATACTTTACGACTGCTTTCCATCGCTTTTATTTGAGTAGTTTTATACTGAAAAGACCTTACCATACGCGGGGGCGTAGGGCAAAATGAAAATTGCACGCTTAAGATAATTAAACAAACCGAACGCGCAAAAATCATAATTAATAAATATCATATATGGATGGGAGAACCTGCTCTTGTGATTGTCTATTTGTGGAAATCATATAATCAGGATTGTAATACACCAATTTCATAAAACTTAATTTACCTTCAAGAATACTATTATCCGTTTGAGGTTGCTGAACCAAGCTATTTAAAATTAATAATATTTTTACTGGTGAAACATTCCATGATGATCTATAAAACGAACGGGAATATTTTATATTCAAAAAATTATTATACGAATTTGATGGGCCGTTTAAAGTTTGTTCAGTTGAATACGGATTTCCATAAATTTCTGAAATATTTTTTTCTAATCGAAGAAATGTATTGATGTTATCATCCATTTCATCTGCGCTTAAAGAAAAATCGATTTCTACCTTCCAAAAACCGCTGTCACTGAACACATAATTTACATCAACTGAATCCAATCCTAATGTTCCTGTCAATAGCGCAGAAGATTGGTCTGAATTTACCTGTGCGACAGAAAAATTCTCCATCAAAGGTAAGTTCGAAATTGCACTCCCCCATTTGTAATCTTTGTAGCCAAAATCCAACCCAAAATTATCGATCGGTTCAACATTTAGATCTGTTGAATCAATAGCAGCAGATGTATCTGCAGTGATATCAACATTTTCTTCTTGTGCATAAATAAATGAAAAAATGAAAAGCGTAAGTATTATACGTTTCATGTGTCTTCCTTACCTCGTTATTATTGATTGCGCTAGTACAAGAAAAATACGCACTAGGCGATGTGAGAACAAATTAAATTTTTTATCTTAATACAGTACCAATTCGATTAAATCGCGGAATCCACGTATCTAAATCTAAAGACATATAGACAAATAAAGCTTCACCTAACATATATTTTTCCGGCACAAATCCCCAAAACCTAGAGTCAAGACTATTATCACGATTATCTCCCATCGCCCAATAATAGTTTTGTTCAACTTCATATTCCTGCAAATCCATAATGGGCTGTCCATCAAATAATAATTCCCCTCTCGGCATATTGCGAGACCAGGGATTCAGTAAATTTCCATTGGGATAATAATTATCAAATACATCGTATGATCCTTTGCGCCGGTATATATCTGCAGGATCTGTCATGGTAAAATAAAATGTACCGTCATTATTCTTTAATGTTAATTCGTGATCATCCATTAACATTAACTGCATAACCAATAAAGCCGTCTCCGGACCGATTAAAATTCGATCACCTTTTTTAGGAATGACCGTTTGGGCAAAATTGTCTTTATTGCCTTTACCCATGAAAATATTTTGATCTTTTTGGTTCTTTGACATCATGGGTAAAATAAATCTGCCATTTTCTGGAAGTTCAAATTCAGAACCATTTATAAAAACTTTACGGTTAATAATCTCCAATGTATCACCCGGTTCTGCTATACATCGTTTAACGTATTTTAAATGAGGATCGCGTGGATATTTAAAAATAATTACATCCCCCTGTTTTGGTTCTCTGAATTTCGGAAAACGAAAAAAGGGAATGTTAACTCCAATATCTGTATATGGAATTCCAATCCAATCAGGAGTACGCATTCCATACACAAACCGATTGCCGATTAAAAAATCGCCAATCATTATGGTTTTTTCCATACTGCCTGTGGGCACGATGTACGCTTCAATTAATGTGACCTTTAATAAAAAAGCTACAAGAATAATCATGAAAAGTGAGCGCGTTTCGTGTAGTACTTTATTTTTATTCACGGTTGAAATTAGTCATTAATGAAAATACGATAAATCATTTATTCAAGCTCAATTCCCTTAAAATGTTTCAATATAGGACCATTTTTCCCCAGCCGGACAGCATATACATCCAGCCGAATATCTTTTTCTATTTCATTATCCATTAAATATTTATCAATCGCGTCACTTAATCGCTGCAATTTTAATTCGTCAACCTGATCTTCAATTTCCCCCAGGGTTTTACCGGCAGCTGTCTTTACTTCAACAAAAACAATTTCATCGTCTTTTTCAACTATGATATCAATTTCTCCATACGGAGCACAATGATGGTTTAATGCATGAATTTTATATCCATTTCTGAAATATTCCAGAGCAGCCAATCGTTCGCCCCACTGTCCTATTTTTCGATTCGTCTGAAGCCACGTTATAGTCGGTAAATTTTCTTTTACCGGTCGGAATGATCTTCTGTGAATGGGCGTCGCTTTAAATTCATATAAATGTGCAAGATGATCTTTCGTTCCATAGCCTTTATGTTTTGCAAATCCATATTCAGGAAAAATAATATCGTATTTTACCATTATTCGGTCGCGAGTCACTTTTGCAATGATGGACGCCGCGCGTATACAATCAATTTTATCATCCCCTTTTATTATTCCTTCATTGGCTATAATCTGGTTTGGTAGGGCAAAACCATCAATTAATGCTTTATTTGGCTTGGGACGTAATGAACCTAATGCTTTGAACATAGCTTTGTATGTCGCTTGTAAAATATTGTCTTTATCAATTTCATTCACATCCACTATTCCAATACCAACACTTAATGCTTTGTTATTTATTTCGTCAAATAATATTTCCCTGCGTTTTGTTGATAATTTTTTAGAATCAGCTAATCCCGCAATTGGATTTTGCTCATCCAAAATGACTGCGGCGGCAGTTACAGGTCCGGCTAACGGTCCCCGTCCGGCTTCATCCACTCCAGCGATTATTTCCATGATACTTCAGTAAATTTTTCACCGTCAGTTTTTAACCAAAGAGCACCTTCATAATCCGTGCGATGAATTTGAATATATCTTTCTTCTAATCTTTCCATAACAATCGATGATGGATGTTTAAATTTGTTTTTCCAACCAACGGATACAACTGCCAAATCCGGTTCTATAAAATCCAATAACGCTGTGGTCGTGCTCGTAATCGAACCGTGATGAGCTACTTTTAATACGTCAGTTTTTAACATGTTTTCATACGGCAGCAAGAAACGGTCGCCTACATGTTCTAGATCTCCGGTAAATAGTACACTCGTTTTACCATACGTTAATTTAAAAACGATACTGGCATTATTCACATTACGCACCCCAACTGCAAATGTTGAATCGGGCGCAAAGAATTCCACTAATACGTTTTTCGATAATTTTAATGTTTGACCTTGGCGAGGTCGGATAATTGTGATGTCTTTTCCAATAGCTGTTTCGATTATATTTTTGTACGTCCACGATGAATACGGAATAAACGAATCCCAAATTGTATCGATTTTTACTTCATTCATAACAGAAATCATCCCGCCAATATGGTCACTGTGAGGATGGCTCATGACAACCCAATTCAATCTATTTATACTAAAATGCTTTAAAACAGGAAGAACAACAGTTTCTCCATAATCTACATAGCGATTACGTTGACCTGCATCAATAAGCATCACTTTTTCATTCGGGAACATAACCAACGCAGCATCGCCCTGTCCTACATCTAAAAATATTACATCTAATTCATCTTCCTCAAATGACCAATTCCAAATAATGATATTCGAAACAATAAGCAGAATGAAAATGCCATATTTTCTTCGAACGAGGTCAAACAATAAAACGATTGCAATCAAAACCATAAAATATTGAGCGACATTAAATAGGCTAAAACTCATATTTAATGTTGAGAATGTAAAGCTGGAAAATGTTTTCGTTGAAAATGTAATTATTTTAGAGATCAACCAGGCAGAATTGCCTAACGCATAACCCACGCCAGGAATCCAACTCAAAAATAGTAAAAAGAATCCAATGCCAACCAACACACCTATTAATGGCACGATCAAAACATTGGCTAGCAATGCGATTAAGGGCACTTTACCAAAAATATGGGACGTTATAGGGAGTGTCCCAATTTGTGCTGCAAATGAGACTAAAAACAATCCCCAAAAAAATTGAACCACTTTATTGCTGATTTTACTCACTTTTAAATTTTCCGGGAGCACTTTTTCAAACCATTCATAAAAGTAAATAATGGATGCAACGGATAGAAAACTCAACTGAAAGCCAAGATCAAATAAATCCATAGGTCTGAAAGCTAATATTGCAAGCGCTGCTCCCCCTATTATATTCCATATATTTGCAGTGCGATTGAAAACCGGGGACAAAATATACAGTCCAGCCATAATTGATGCTCGAATGACGCTGGCTTTCCCTCCTGTTAAGATTACAAATAATGCTAATCCAACGATGACCACAATGCGATCATACCCCCACGGCAAGCTAAACATATTTTTTATGAGCAATAAAATGATCAGTACATACCCCACATGTAATCCAGAAACAGCTAACACATGAATAACGCCCGTTTTAGCAAATGAATCTTTGATGTCCGGTGTAACATCAGATTTATCCCCCAATATTAGTGCACTTAATAATCCACCTGCATCTCCCTCTGCGTATGAATTAAAAAGTTGTCTAATATTCTGCTGGAGTTCATGGATAAATCGACCAAAGTGCCAATGAGCATTATTTGAAATTATTATTTGCTCATGTTTATCAGGAAATATCCAGCCATATAGATTTTGTCGATGATAAAACCCTTGAAAATCAAATTCTCCGGGATTTCTTACACTGCTTATTTCTTGAAACTCTCCCTTACCGGCTAATGTATCGGCAATTTCACACTCTAATTTCTTCTTCTGAAACAACCACGTTTGAAAATGATCTATTCCTGTTAACTGCAAACGATATTTAAAGCCCTTTTCAGTCGCCTTGATTTCTACAACTATTCCTTTAAATACAATCGTTTTTCCGTGATATTCATTAGCAATCTCGTTACGGAATTGCTGTTCTTCCATCGATGCGTGCATGTTGAACATTCCAAATGCGGCAATACAAATCCACACCCCCACTATGAATAATGAATCTTTTTTGAAAAACAATATTGAAAACCCTATTACAAAAAAAATGATCGAAACATGTGTAGAATAGATAACAGTGCCCATTAATAGCCCGGTTATGAAAGCGAGTGAAATGTACACTAAAGGTAATTTTTTGAATAATTCAGATATATTCATATTTGGTAAAACTTATTGAAAAGCCAATTGCGAGTCTACCATCACTCATGTAAACTTGGTTTCAATTTTTAATCAAATTAAGGTTACTATGGACAGATCAAAAGCAGGAATTATTTCATTCGCACTCATTTTACTTATTTTAGCCATTTTTGGCGTCGAGTTTTATGAAGGTATTTGGTCATTTCCATCCTTCTCTCCTATTCCACTCATGGTTATCGCATTGGTGGGAACTGGAATATTCGTCACAATAAAACTGGGTTTTCCCCAATTAAAATATTTTAAACACGGTATAAACGTTACCCGTGGTATTTATGATAATCCTGAAGATGAAGGAGATTTAAATCATTTTAAGGCATTAACAACAGCACTATCTGCTACGGTGGGAATCGGAAATATCGCCGGTGTGGCCACAGCATTATATTACGGAGGACCGGGAGCAATCTTTTGGATGTGGCTTACGGCTTTTTTTGGTACAACACTGAAATTTGCAGAAAGTTCACTGGCATTAAAATATCGTGAAATCGGCAGCGACGGTTTAACAGCCGGCGGGCCCATGTATACAATCGAGTCCGGATTGGGCCGCAATTGGCGCTGGATGGCGGTGGCGTTTGCTTCCTTTGCAATCATCTGTTCCTTTGCCACAGGAAATGCTATTCAAGCATTCACCGTTTCAGATCAAATTTATTCAGAAGTAACCCAAGTGTTAGGCACACAACATTTCCTCACGCTAAAACATCATGTATGGAGCGGATTTGAATTATCCGTCCAGCAAGTGATTAACGGCGTTATTCTTGTGGGAATCATCGGTATGGTCATTATTGGCGGTATAAAACGTATCGGTAATGTTACCGGCTTTCTCGCTCCTATTATGGGCGTCATTTATGTCCTTTTTGCATTAATTATCATTTTGGTAAATTTTGATAAAATTGGATCAAGCTTTGCATTAATCTTCAAAATGGCATTCAATCCGCCTGCAACCATCGCCGGAACCGGTGGCGGAATCCTACTCACCATGCTGTGGGGAATTAAACGAGGTTTATACTCCAATGAAGCCGGTCAAGGCAGTGCGGCGATTGCCCACTCGACTGCCAAAACAAAATATCCCATTCGTGAAGGATCCGTTGCAATGCTGGGGCCATTTATTGATACAATTATTATTTGCACACTAACAGGTCTCGTCATTATTACAACAGGCGCTTGGCAGCATACGCAGTTCTATATGAATATTACTGATCCCAATCTTCCACATGTTAAAGATATACTTGATGTAGGACTATTTAACAGCAGTCTCTTAACATCTTACGCATTTAAAGAAGGATTGAGTTTTCTTTTTAACTACGGAGATAAGATAGTCACAATTTCTGTATTGCTTTTTGCTGTTTCCACTGCAATCAGTTGGTCTTTCTACGGTGATCGTGCAGCAGTATACTTATTTGGACAGAGAGCCGTTATGCCGTATAAACTGGTATTTCTCCTGTTTGTATTTATTGGTGCCATTGCAGAATTGGAAGCCATTTGGGCTTTTGGGGATGCCGCATTGGGATTCATGACATTTCCAAACTTGATTGCAGTCATTTTACTCTCAACATCCTTGAAGAAAATGACGGATACATATTTTTCACAGAAACATATTCCGTATAAAAAATAATGCCTGATTTAAACCACATCCATGATGTGGCAGTTCACGGTGGGAAATCAGCCGCTGAATTGATTTTATCTGCCCTGGATAAACCCAGAGTACCGGATTACAAAAGTAAAACGGATCTTGTAACCAAAACGGATAAAGAATCAGAACAATTAATTTGTGAACTCATTCACGATGAATTTCCCGAACATGGAATTCTGGCAGAAGAATCCGGGTCCTCCCTACCCGACGCAGATTATCAATGGATTATTGATCCATTAGACGGTACAACCAATTTTGTACACAATTATCCCGCATTTGCTGTTTCCATCGGCGTTTATTACAAAAACAAGCCTATGGTCGCATGCATCATAGAACTACCTGCATATAACGTTTATACGGCCATCAAAGGGTGTGGCGCTTTTTGCAATGAGACTCCTATTTCTGTTTCAACTGTAGATGAGTTGGGGAAATCACTACTTGTGACCGGATTTGGCTATACTCATGATGACGTTTGGTCGAAGAATATGGAATTGTATAAGCAATTCACCGGATTAACACACGGAGTGCGGCGATTAGGAGCGGCAGCAGTGGATCTTTGCCATGTAGCCAGCGGAAAAGTAGATGGATTTTGGGAATATAATTTGCATCCCTGGGATTCTGCTGCCGGAATTCTTATTGCAAAAGAAGCCGGAGCCACCGTTTCCAAAATGGATGGTTCAGATTATTCTATTTTTGATAGTGAACTGCTAGTCTCAAATTCACTCATTCACAAGGAAATGAGTGATAAAATCTCTGAATTTGATAATACTTGAAAATGATGATGTTCATCTTTAGCTTATCTAGTTGGTTAAAAAATAAATATTGAATGAAGGCAGTGAAAATTAATAAACATATTTAAATTACCGTATACTATAGAATTAAATTATGGGATTCATATTTATAAGAACAATCACAGAGGATGAAAAGATGAATAATATACTTAAAATGATAAGAATAGCTGTATTTACTACTTTAGGTTTAGTATTAATTATGACATTTGGTTGTGAATTAGCTGGAGATGATAATTCAAAACCAATATCGAATGCTGGACTAGACCAAATTGTTAAAATTGGAACTCTTGTTACTCTTGACGGAAATGGAAGTGATGACGATGGTGATGATTTGATATTTAGTTGGTCATTTGATGAAATTCCTCTTGGAAGTAGTGCAACCTTAAGTGATGTATCAATAATAAATCCAACTTTTACAATTGATAAAGAAGGATTATATATAGTAAATCTTACAGTTTTTGATGGCAGTGAAAATAGTGCAATTGATATAGTAACAATATTCGCTGACCCTTGGACTACAAAATCTCCAATGCCCACTGCACGTCAATCTTTTGCAACAAGTGTTGTTAATGGGAAAATCTACGCAATTGGTGGTGATAGCCCTAATGAAGATTTAAGAGTAGAAGAATATGACCCTGCTACTGATACTTGGACTACTAAAATTTCGATGCCAACAACATATCGGAGTCAATTAGCTGTGGGAGTCGTAAATGACAAAATATATGTCATTGGAGGAGAAGATGGGAGTGAATCCCTATCTCTTGTTGAAGAATACGAACCTAATTAGCAACATTATTAGAATAGTTATAGTAAAAGTCTACTAGTAACCGGACACACTATGATGATGGATTCTGAATTTTGGATTATGGATGAATTCTTTTCTAATCTATGATTAAATTATAACAGTATGTTCCAACTTCCTGATCGTTTGTCTAAACGAGTAGCCCTTCTCTTACTTTCTGTGTTTTTTATTATTGCCGGTGTGAACCATTTTCTTAATCCTGATTTCTACATAGCCATAATGCCACCGTATCTTCCATTCCATCATGAACTAAATTTTATAAGCGGTTTCTTTGAAATTCTAGGGGGAATTATGGTATTGCCATCTCGTTTCCGTGTAAAAGCTGGCATGGGTCTTGTTGTATTACTTTTGGCCGTTTTTCCCGCCAATATTCATATGGCACTTCATCCTGAATTATTTCAAGATTTAAATACAAATGCGATATATGTTCGTTTGCCCTTTCAAATTATTTTTATAATCTGGGTATACTGGGCAACTCACGATTCAAAATAAATAATATTATAACTTTATAAAATTCTCTTACCTTTTAATTCCGAGATTTCAACAAGCGATTAACTCATATCTAAAACTTTTTTCTATCAATCTTCACCACGTCGTTAAATTTAAATTGATTGTCATTGGTTACTCGGCCAATGGTAGTTGACGGAACACCAATTGCCATACAAATTCGCTCAAATTCCATGAGATCTTTTTCACCAATGGATATGACAACCATTCCTTGAGTTTCTCCAAAAAGCATTTCATCTTGTCTAAACTTCCGAGATAAGTGAATTCGGGCGCCGATGCCCTTTTCTGCTTTCTGGAGCGACTTAACCAACGATATAACCAAACCGCCGTGGGAAATATTTACAGCGGACTTAATTAAACCGGTTTGGATACCCTTCAATACTGTTTCCTGGACTAGAGTCTCCATTTGCAAATCCACAGAAGGAATTAAACGGCTTTCCTGTTTTTGTATTTCATTCTGATAAACGCTGCTGTTTAATTCACCTCGGTGACTACCTAACATAGTGATGAAATCATTTTCGCTCACGAATGAATCGCTCACATTCGTTTCTTTAGCATATTTTTTTCCAATAACACATAATTCTAAACTGGGATGATGTTTATTATTCGCAGTAATGACAGGACGAAACAGTTCAATTTGCATTAACTGGCACGCTTCAGTCACGCCAATGAACAATTCACGTACATTCCAAATATTATCATTTTCAGCCATTGAGCCGCCGTGGATAATAAGTGCTACCCCCACTGGTTTAAATCCATTACACACCAATTGCCTGGCAGCATTCGAAATTGCACTACGACTGCCCGTTTTAATGTCTTTCTTGATAAAATGCATATTATCGGGAAAACTAACGGCAAAATCATTATTTTTGGGTATGAGTGAAAATGTATTTACTGAATCTCTTTTCGGTTTAAAACTATTCCATTTTTGCTTATTTACAATTTTACATGTTTCCAAAACGTATTTTGAATAATTTTTCAATTCCTTGAATGATTTCAGCTTGCTTGCTTTTAATGTTTTAGGGATTGCTGGAACGATGGATATTTTGGGTAGTTCGGCTATATTTAAGTTCGACAAAGGTAAATTTACTTTTCTTTTATTTCGAATAGAGATAGACAGGAATTGAACCGTCTTTAAATTTCCTAGATGCAGACAGGATTGATTATGTTTTTTGCAAATGCCTTTAATCTTTGTTGATAATTTCTGATTTGCAGCAATAAGCACACCATGGGATGATTTATCAGAAAGAATTGAAATTTGTTTAGCCGAAGAAAAATGAAGATCCATTCCGTATTTATTATTTGATAGTAAATTTAAACTATACCCAAGCGACGACGGATTAATTTGCTTTATAATAACAGAACCCAGTTGGAGAATATTATTACACGCAGAAACGAGTTCTTTGCTATTCTTTAGGAAGAATAATGATTCCTGACCTGTAATAGATTGTAGCTGTGGTATTGAATGATGGCTAATCCCAAATGATATTTTGGACTGTTTGCTCTTGTAAGTCAGCTTGGGTTTTGTCCCAATGACTGTACTGGCACTTCCCGCAGAAAAGGATGTAACTGATCCTTTACTTTCTAACCCAACCGACAGCTGTGTAGAGTTATTAATCCATAAAATATTTTCACCATGATTAATTATTTTATTTATTCCGGGGATGGGATTATTCAAAAACTGTGAAAAATAAAAATGTTTTAATACATCCCATTCAAACTCATTGGGATTCCGACCTAATGTGGATTTAACAGACTTTTTATCTATGGAAAATTCATTGTAATTATTCAACATAATTTTAACTCCGGTTTGTGTTATTTATACGCAAACAAGTTCCATGGGGAAAATAAATTTAGAATTTTACTATGCTTAAACCATCCGCTTGTTTAAAACATTATTAATCACTCCCCACGTGTGTCCTCTTCGTTGCAGGTAATTTATCAGTCTATTTTTCTCTTTTTGCGTCAGCTTCTGCCCTTCGTTGATTCTCCGTTTAATCAACAAACGTTCCACCAATTCTTCTTCAGGCGTCTCTTCATAGGCATTCAATAAGAGTTTTTCGACTAATTCATTATTCAATTTATGAGGAAATAATTCACGTCGTAAGGCAATGGGTCCGAGAAAACGTGTATTAATTTTATCATTGATAAACGCTCTGGCGAACGATTCATCATTAAGGAATTTTCTTTCCTTAAGTTTTTCTATAACTCGATCAATTGTATCATGATTATACTCTTTTTCAAACAATCGCTTGCGCAATTCTGCTGTGCTGCGCATTCGGTAATTCAATAATGTTAATGCGCTGTAAAACGCTTTACGACCGGTTTCTTTTTCCTCAAGTTCTTCCAGAAAATGTTCATCCACTTCACTTCCAATGTCAAGATTAGCAGAAACAAAAACGTCTTCGGAAATTTCGAAGACGCTTTTATCTGAAAATATAATTAATCGTTTAGGATTTTTCTGTCCTTTACGCTTTATGGCGACTATTTTACGCTGCAGCTTCTTCCTCTCCTTCATCAAGTCCTACAAAGATCCGAACATTCTTTACAATTTTTTCTAACACATCCGGATTTTCCTGCAAATAGGTTTTTGCATTTTCTCTTCCCTGTCCAATTTTTTCATCATTGTACGCATACCAAGCACCTGTTTTCTGGATAATTTCACCTTCAACAGCAAGATCAATAATATCACCCACATAGGAAATGCCTTCACCATACATGATGTCAAATTCTGTTGATTTGAACGGTGGAGCAACTTTGTTTTTCACTATTTTTACGCGCACTCTAGCACCAACAAATTCCGTTCCTTCCTTCACAGCAGTCACTCGCCTGATTTCCATACGCACAGATGAGTAAAATTTAAGTGCCCTTCCACCGGTAGTTGTTTCAGGATTGCCGAACATAACACCGATTTTTTCTCGAATTTGATTGATGAAAATTAAACAGGTTTCCGTTTTTTTAACTGTACCTGTTAATTTGCGCATGGCTTGGGACATAAGTCGTGCATGAAGACCCACAAAGTGGTCACCCATTTCACCATCCAATTCTGCTTTTGGCACCAAAGCCGCAACTGAATCAATGATGATTAAATCGAGTGCATTACTTCGAATGAGGGTATCTGTCATATCAAGTGCTTGTTCACCATAAGATGGTTGAGACACTATAAGTTCAGCTGTATTTATGCCGAGTTTCTTCATGTATTCAGTATCCAGAGCATGCTCCATGTCAATATATGCAGCAATTCCACCGGCTTTTTGCGCTTCTGCAACTATGTGCAACGCCAAAGTTGTTTTTCCGGAGCCTTCCGGGCCATAAAGCTCAATAATACGACCTTTAGGAATACCACCAACTCCTAAAGCTAAATCTAAAGAAAGACAGCCCGTAGAGATTACATTATCACGAACTTTGAAAGAATCGCTTTCCAATTCGACGAATAATTCTTCACCTCGATATTGCTTTTCAATTTGTGCTTTGGCCAATTCTAGTGCTTTGATACGTTTGTCACTCATAAATAAAACTCACTTATATGTTGAATTATGTTAAAAAATGTGTGTCTAAAATAGTATATACTGAACCATTAAAAAAGAGCTCACTGCGCATGAAGTGAATTTTATTTATGTTCAATTGAATCGGTTCATATTTTGCATCAAGAAACGATGAAATATCCGGAGTATATTTTTGGGGATACTTAATTCGCGCCAATGTTAAATGAGGAACATAATCCTTTTCTTCTTTAGGATACCCCAAAGGATCTAATGCATTATTTATATTTTTCACTAAAACTTGCAGAGGATTTAAGTCTCCATTAATCCCAAGCCATAAAACTCTCGGACGTTCTTTTTTAGGAAAGCATCCGGTGCCGGATATTTCAAACTCCATTATTAGTGCAGTCGCAATAATATCTTTAAGTGTGCGGTTAACTCGATCCACATCATCTTCCGGCGTATCACCGATGAATTTTAACGTAAGATGCATGTTCCCTTTACGAATCCAACCGATTTTAGCACCATCTGCATTGATCGTATTTTGAAGTTTGTCCCTTAAAGAATGCACTTCTCCTGGAATGGGAACGGATAGAAACGTTCTGATTAAACGTTCACTCATTGAGTAAATACAACCGAACCATATTCAATGCTGTCTGGGCGCTGGCATTTTTGTTCAGCATACGGTCAGAAAGAAAACGAAATTCCTTTACTCGTGTATTTTTTCCATCAGCAAGTGCAATATACGTTAAGCCAACTGGTTTTTCATCAGTACCTCCACCGGGACCTGCAATTCCTGTTATGGAGAGACCTAAATCAGAGTTCAATTTTGAACGTACATTTTCAGCCATCTCTTTAGCTGTTTCACTACTGACTGCACCAAATTGTTCTAATGTTGATTTATCGACACCGAGATTGTTTTCTTTTACTTTATTGCTATACGAAATTATACCACCCAAATAATGTTCTGAACTGCCGGGAATATTGGTTAAACGATGCCCAACCAGTCCGCCAGTGCACGATTCAGCAGTTGTTAACGTCAGGGTTTTTTCTTTCAGCATTTGGCCAATTATTTCCTCTAATCGATCTTTATCCTGTCCATAAATGTATTTGCTGACATGGGAATTAATTTCATTTACTTTTTCATCAACTACAGTTTTATCTGTTCCGGATACTCGAATATCCACTCCAGTGAATTGAGGTAAAAATGCAATTTTGATATTTTTATCAATCGAATTAACAATATCGCCCATTTTTTCAGCTAGTCCAGATTCCATAATACCGGTTGTTCGAATAGTCTTAACGATCAACCTCTGGGAACTTTGACTTTTTATCCATGGCAATATGGTTGCAGTCATCATTTCTTTCATTTCTCCGGGAACTCCGGGCAAAGCAATAATTGTCTGACCATTTACACAATAATGTAACCCTCGAGCTGATCCCATAGGATTGGGAATTATTTTTCCATTTCCGGGTTTCATGGCTTGATTACGATTGATTTCCGGAAGTTTTAAATTTCTCTTTGATAATTTTTCTTGAAGAAATGTCCAATAGTCTTCATCAAAAACGGGAGTATCATCAGCAAATTCATAGAGGGCATGGGCTGTCACATCATCATGTGTTGGTCCTAACCCTCCTGTTATTATTATAGTTTTTATTCCAATTGGTATTTGATTCAAAGACGCATGAATTTCTTCTAAAGAATCACCGATTGTCTGATGCCAAATAATATTTCCACCACTCTGAATGACCTGATTCCCAATCCACGCAGCATTCGTATCGACCGTAAAGCCGGATAATAATTCATTGCCAATTGTAATGAGAGCAATTTTCATACGAAATAAATGTAAAGTTGAATGATTCCGAAAGAAATGAGTCCTGCGGCAAGATCATCTAACATCACTCCCCAACCGCGGGGTAAACCTTCCAGTTGCTTAATTGGAAACGGTTTTGTAATGTCCAAAATTCTAAAAATGATGAATGCGGCAATCGCAAAACCAATGGAGCGCGGCAAAAATAGTAAGGCCAACCATTGACCGGCTAGCTCATCTATTACTACTTCTGATGGATCATTTTTTCCAGAATCAATTATGACCTGATTTGAAGTGAAAACACCCAATATGGAAATAATCAAAATAAGAATTAAATAATTTATAATTGAAATATCTACTAATAAAAAATACCATACTCCGACTGCAAACAAACTGCACCATGTACCGGGAGCGAGCGGTAAATATCCGATCCGGAATACAGTTGCAATCCAGTTGGAAATGTTAGTCATAAATGAATTATGATAAATATTGTCGGATGACAGAGCGATTATCATAAATATATGATAAACCGGTATACACTGTAAAAACTGTTATCAACAAAGTTAAATAATAAATCAACTCATATTCGCGGATTAATTGAATATATTTAGCTAACCAGTTGAATGGTAATTGTGTCGAACCTAAATAAAGGAGAATGGAAAGAATTATCAATATTTGCAATGATGTTTTCGCTTTTGCAATATTACTGGTAACCATCTGAAATCCCTTATTATCCAAAGCTACACGTAAACCAGTTATAAATAAATCCCTAAAAACGATTAAGCCCACCATCCAATAGGGAATAATTTCTAAAACGGCGAAAGAAATAAGTGCAGATAGTACAAGTATCTTATCTGCAAGAGGATCGAGGAAACGTCCATGGTCCGTTATTTGATTATGTTTACGGGCATAATAACCATCGAGAGCATCTGTAATGCCAGCAATTAGAAATATAATCAGTGCCCACAGATTTGCATATGGATGATCATAAAATAAGAATATAATAAAAACAGGAGTTAAAGCGATTCGGAGGAGCGTTAATGAGTTGGGAATATTTAATATCATAGTGCGACTCGTCCTTCTATGGCTCTAATTAATGTTGCTTCATCAATATATTCCAATAACCCACCCACAGGTATACCCCGAGCCAAACGGCTGGATTTTACGCCTTTTTCTTTCAAAAGTCTGCTTATATATAATGCAGTTGCTTCGCCTTCAATGCTGGGGTTTGTAGCGAGTATTACTTCCATATTTTCGTTGACCCGATTCATAAGATTGTCAATTGTTAAATCATCCGGACCAATGCCGTCCAATGGTGATAAAACACCGCCTAAAACGTGATATTTTCCACGATAACTGTTTGTTTTTTCAAACACATAAATGTCACTCGATTCTTCAACGATGCACAATAAATTTTCCTGACGTTTTGAGTCCGAACAAATCGCACATGGATCTTCGACTGTAATTCCACCACAAATTGTACATGATAAAATTTTTGATTTAACATCCATCACCGCTTCAGCCAATTGGACCGCTTGCTGATTATTTGATTTTAAAACATAAAATGCCATTCGTTGAGCTGTTTTTTTACCAATTCCTGGGAATTTAGCAAATGCTTCAATCAATTTTTCAACTGGCTGCGGCACAAAACCCATTACATTCCCGGTAGATTTAATCCGCCCAACATACTACCGGTAACGGTATTCATACGTGATTGAGCTTCTTCTTGTGCTTTAGTTATGGCTTTGTTAACTGCAGCTAAAATAAGGTCTTCCAGTATTTCTTTATCTTCATTCAGTGCAGCATCAGATAAGTTAACATCAAGTAAATCTAATTTTGCATTCATTTTAATCGTAATTAAATCACCTGCAGATTCTTCAATAAAAACATCTTCTAATTCGTCTTGTACTTTAGCCATATTGTATTGCATCGCTTTAGCCTGTTTTAACATTTTATTCATTTTACCTTGATTAAACATATAAAACCCTTATCTTAAAATTTCTCCATCAAACACTTCAATCATACGGTTAACAACCAGATTACCTTTTGTAGGTATACTTGGAGTTTCAGAGGATACATGCTTGATTTTGTCTTGATTTTCTTCTTTAAAAATAAATGTTATTCTGACAGTTTGTTCAAAAATTTCTTCGAATGTTGATTCTATTAATTGCTGATTTCGTTCCAATCGATTAAAACTGAAACGGGGTTGATTTATCACAGCAACATCCAACTTTTTATTATTTAATTCTATAGGCATTGTATGTTCCAATACCATGGCAACAGACGTTTTTATTGTGCCTATTTTTGTTATCATTTGGTGCCAATTTGATTCAATATTTTTTAAATCAAGAGCTGATTTTTCGTTTACCTGTTTTTTTGATTCTACAGTTTTTTCTTTAGGACTGTCTTTTATTAAATCATCTTTATTGAGTAGCTCTTCTTTAATCGACTCTTCTTTAGGTGCTGCTTTTTTTGGTTCTACTTTTACTGGTGGTTCTTCTTTTACCACTTCAGCTTTGGTTTCTTTTATAATTTTTTCTGATACAATTGAAGGCGGTTCAGATATATGTACTTCAGGCACTTTGTATTGTACCGATGGTTTGGATACAATTTTATTTTGACCAAGATTATTCAGCATGTTTTCTATAGAAACAGATTGGTCCATTTCTAACATTTTAAGCAGATTTAATTCTAAAAGAATTTGTGGTTGCGCTGCTCTGCGTAATTCTGGTTCCAATTTACTGAATACTTGAGAAAAGCGAATTAAATCACGTCGATCCCATTCGCTAGCTTCGTTTGCATATTTTTCCTGGAGTTCGGGATTAACCTCTAAAGATGATGCAGCCCCAGGTACAGTACCAATGAGTAAATTGCGCAAATGTTGATTGAGTCCATTCACCACATCTTCCAATGGAGTACCCAATGATCGAATATTATTGAGGACTTGAACAAGGTTTTCAGCATTCTTTTCTTTTATGGCTGTCGTTAAATCGAAAAATAAATCATACGGTATGAGCCCTAGAATACTTGAAATTTGATCAAATGCAATTTTTTCTCCTGCAAAGGAAATCACTTGATCCAGTATACTCAAGGCATCGCGCATACTGCCATCAGCTTTTAAGCTGATTGCTGATAACGATTCAGAATCATATTTGATTTTTTCCTCATCTAAAATGTATTTCATACGATCTGTAATTGTTGTTGAACTAATGCGATTGAAATCGAATCGTTGACAGCGTGAAATTATCGTTGCCGGCATTTTATGAATATCCGTTGTACACATAATAAACTTCCCATGGGGCGGCGGTTCTTCTAATGTGCGCAATAAGGCATTAAATGCCTGTGTGGTGAGCATATGAACTTCATCTATGATATACACCTTATATTTAGAATTCATGGGTGGAAACTTGATATTTTCCCGAATATTGCGAATTTCATCAATTCCACGATTAGAGGCTCCATCAATTTCCAACACATCCATACTACGGCTTTCAGTTACTTCTGAACACGATGAACATGAGTTGCACGGTTCAAATTCTACTGGGTTTTGGCAATTCAACCCTTTAGCCATGAGGCGAGCCATTGTAGTTTTGCCTACACCTCGCGGTCCTGTAAAAACATATCCCTGGCCAACACGTTCTTTGGCAAAGGCATTTTTCAATGTTTGAGTAACATGATCCTGACCCACAACATCGCTGAAGGTCTGTGGACGCCATTTTAATGATAGTACTTGATATGTCATGGATTTAACTTTTTAAATCATTACCCTTGAAAATAAGATTTTACTGAACTTCAATTTTGAGAAATATGTCGAAAATAGAACGTAAATATGTAAAACGTAAGTTATAATCCTTTACATTATTACGTTTTAAATAATTTTTTACCAACATAGTTTTCTTTTCTTTACTCATTTATGTACTAATGACAAAATTTTTGATAACTAATCAAAGTTAATATTGGCCGTGCACCATAGCTTGTCCTATCTGGATACAGCATCCAAGCAGCAGTTAACTCCATTCCAATAATCCATCGGCACATGAAAGCGACACCTACCGCTGCTACCTTCCGGTCCTGACGGAGTTTAGTGGGCATCCATTGCGATGGGTTGAAACTTCAACATCACTTACACCTTTTCTGCCGCACAGCATAAGCCGCACTATGGCGATTGATCCTGCTTTAGCGGATTGCAGGTTACAGGGCACCGCTAATTCCCCATCTAGCACGACCACATTTTCAAAAAACGTTTTTGTTCGCTCATCAAAGAAAAGCGTGGACTTGTGGAGCCGATCGGGATTGAACCGACGGCCTCAGCATTGCGAACGCTGCGCTCTCCCAACTGAGCTACGGCCCCAATAATTAGGCAATGAATTTAACGGTGGTTTATGACGTCAGGCAATCTGACAATGAGATATAAAAGAGATAAAATGTGTGCGGGTAAAAATATTACTCTTTTTTCTTCTTATTCCTTTTAAAAAAACCAAATTTCTTCTTTTTAGGTTTTTCTTCTACTTTTTCTTTAGACTTTGCTTCTTTTATTGGAGATTTCTCTGCAGCGTCTTCTTTGGATTCTATTCGTTTTTCCCAATCACTGGAATCTGTAGGTGTTTCTTCGCCTGGATCTGATGTTGGTTTAGCTGTTTGTTCATCAGATCGATGTTCCCATAAATTTTTAAGTTCTTCTCGTCGTTCATCGGATTTTGATTTTAGACTTTCAATCATATCAGCTGCATCTGCATGGAATTCAGTCACTGTTTTTTCCAAGCGGTCAGCCAATTCCTGTTGCATGGGTTCACCGTGCCCCTCACCTACTTTTTCAAGTAAGCCATCTACCTTTTCTTTCACAAATTTTTCTTCCGGAGTTAATTCTTCTATTTGTTCTGGTACATCAGCCATTTATATCTCCTGGTTACTCCTTTAATCTATCCATTTCTTCCGGTGTTAGTGCAAAAAATGTCTTGGGAGAAGTTAACACATTAAATGTTTGAAATGCTTCACTTCCTGCTAATAATCCTGCCATGGATCCTAAAAATCGATTGTACCACACGCTATCAATATGTGGGCGAGTTTGCTCATTCCAGCTTTCTGCTAATATTAATCCGGCCAATGCTGAAAATGCATATAATGGAAATTTCCAATTGCTATGATAATTAATTCCTTCCCTGTATGATATGGACTCCATATCCCAAATAGGAATTTTCTCTAATGAAACGGGTGTTTGAATTATCAAATTTTTATTACCGTATTCCTTCAATGTACCACGAATTCTCCTGCCGCTTCGATGATAGATTGTTACATACTGATCTTCCTTAATACCGCTTAATATTTCATCTGTCTGTAAATATGTTAAATTTTCTTTCACTAACAATCTATCTTCAGCTGTGATTATGGGTTGTACATCTACAGCTTCTTTCATGCGTAAAAATTCCATTATTTTATATTTACGTTTCGATGTTTTTTGTTGACTGTATTGTACAAAAGAAATTCTGGCAATAACTGTGTGTATACTCATTTCATAAAATTGAGCACTTTCAAAACCGTCAATATCTGAAAAAACGTTATAAAATAAATTTTCTTCTGCGTCAAGAGTTAAGCCGACTTTTTGGCTTAAAGGAATGATTTCACCTTCCTGACCAGAGACAATTGCCAGAAAACAGACTGGAAGAAAGAAATTAGTTATTTTCAATAAGGTTGATAATTTCGCCATCATCCGGGAATCGATCGAGTTTCTTTTTAGAAAAAATCAATGAGTCATCTTTGGTGATTTCATACACGCCACCGCCAGACGGCTCCATGGTTAAACGATTAATCTGCGTTCCATACTTTCCCAAAAGTTCGTTGGCCAGACCGGCCGCTCGTGGTAAGTAATTTCAAACAGTGCAGTATTCAA
>Ga0208335_1000060_pt1 | contig 45080 bp, 44 predicted proteins | sample DeeseametaMP0759_FD_184202 | JGI IMG/M metagenome (GOLD analysis project Ga0208335, IMG submission 184202) | Marine microbial communities from the Deep Atlantic Ocean - MP0759 (SPAdes) | ecosystem: Environmental > Aquatic > Marine > Oceanic | place: West of Cape Town, South Africa, South...
AATTCCATCACAAGTGAAAATAACCGACACAAAATATTTTTCCAATAAACGACTCCGCATTATTTCTGTTTTGCTGGCAGGATTCTGTTTTTTTCTAGCCTCCGGAACCGCGTCTGCCCAATGCTGGACCAGTGACCTGAGTGAAGAAGAACAATTGTCTGTGGCGCGTGAGACGTTTGCGGATGGCTTGTATTCCGCGGCAAGTGAGACCGCAAAATGTTATCTTGACGAATTTAAAGAAAGCACTGCACGTGAAGAGGTGTTTTTCCTGCGCGCAGAAGCTTTACGCAAAGGCGGTGACATCCAGGGATCGATAAAAGCTTATGATGAGCTGAAAAATAATTTTCCCCAGAGTAAGTCTTATTTGGACAATGCCATACTGCAGCAAGGCATTACTCTGGTACTGAGCAGGAAATATCCACTTGCGATTAAAACCTTGAATTCGCTGCTTCAGGACTATCCAACCTCAAAACTCAGGGATGAAGCCTATTATTGGCTGGGTTATGTAACTTCATTTCGTGCAGAGTTGTTACGCAAAAAAAATAAACAGCAGGCACAACAGCAATATAAAACTTCTATTCAGCATTTTAAGAATGGTGATCCAACAGCATTAACACTGAAACAACAGCAGGAACGTTGGTATTTAATTGGACGTGCATGGTGGTTCATGGATAACATCTCAAATACCGCAGAAGCATGGGATCAGTACTTGAAACACTCAAAGTCAATCAAACCGGAACAGGCTTTGAATCTCAAATATCAATTAGCATCAAGGTTTCAGCAAGCAAAAGAATACAAACAGTCTGAAAGTTGGTTTGCACGAATTGTTACAGAACATCCAGATTCAAAATTGGCAGTTACATCCTCATTTTGGCGTGCGGAAATGGCTTATGCAGAATCACTTAAACAAACAAAAACAGAGGTTCTGGACCAAAAATCCGTAATTCGTCTGGTGAACCTTTACAAACTTTACATAGACCGGAAACATAAAGAGTATCGGGCACTGGCTTATTATCGAATTGGGGTTTTAGAGCAGAAACACCAACCGCATGAAACCATAACTGCTTTTAAAAAATATTTAAGCACAAAGGACAAAATATATGCGAGTGAAGTACAGTATCGTTTGGCTTATCTCTATATTGAAAACAAAGAGTTAAAAAAGGCGATTCTGATCCTTAATCAATATTTAAGCACAAAGGATAAAACTTACGCGGACGATGCGCAGTACCGTCTAGGATACCTCTATATTGAAACCAAACAGCAGAAAAAGGCTATTGAGACATTTGAAAAATATCTAGCCGGCAGCAAGGCAAAACATACTGTAGAAATCCAAATCCGCTTAGGTTACCTCTACATAGAAACGAAAGAGCTAAAAAAGGCCATTGAGATTTTTAAAATATACCTTGCCGGTGGAGATGCAGAACATATCGCCGAGATCCAAATCCGCGTAGGTTATCTTTATATTGAAACAAAACAGCAGAAGAAGGCGATTGAATCCTTTAAAAAATATCTGGCCAGTGGTGATACCGAACATGTAGCGGAGATTCAAATCCGTTTAGGTTACCTCTATCTTGAAAGCAAACAACAGAAAAAAGCGATTAAGATATTTGAACAATATCTCGCCAGCGGCGCCGCAGAACATTCTGTGGCGATACAGCTCAGGTTGGCTTACCTTTATGTTGAAACAAAACAGAATTTTCTGGCAATTTCATTGATGGAACAAGTTCGCCTACATCCGGATTATCGGCAAAACTCGGAACTCCTGCAAACATTAATGGTGCTCTATCGAGATACTGTTTCAAAGGAAAAGTTCGTCCAATTTCTGTTGAGCGTCAGAAGTGATGCCAAGTTAGCAGAAAAGGTACGTCACGGCTTTCAAACTCAGTTGATCCTAACTTACTATGAGCAAAACAAGTGTGAGAAAGTACTTGCGGAATTAAAGGACAAACCGGGCTATCTTCAAAATTCCAAAAAAACAAATCCTGAAGTGTGGCAACATTTACTTTTCTTGAAGGGCAGTTGTCTGATTGAAACACAAAAGTGGGAAGAGTCCCGCACAGTTTTCCGCCAAATTCGTGAGACAGACAAATATCGTGAGCAAGCAATTCAGATGTTGCTGGAGGCACACAAACAGTTAGAAGACTGGAAATCAATTACGTGGGAGTTTCAGGATATCTTCGACAGGAAATCTCCGGCAATGACAATTCCATATTTTCAACTTTGGGTTTTCGCAGCACAGCGTAGAACAGATTTTCAACGTCTTGAGCGTTTAAAAATTATCTCGGAACGCTGGAAAAATGCTTTTCCGGAAGATAAACATAATTTGGCACAGCTCAATCTATACGTCTCCAGAGCCCGTTTGCAGGAACTGACTGAGCAGGAAAACTGGAAGGAGGTCTCAGCTCACATTCGCAATGAGCTTAAGTCAGGAAAAATTTCTCTGGATGAACAATATTTTTCTCAACTGCTTTTTGCAGAACAAAAGCTGGAAAATTGGGTCGGTGTTCTGAGTGCATACACTCTTTTAGGCAAACATGATCCGGAACGTGCAGGAAAACTGGATGTGCTAATCAGCCAAGCCAAAGCTGCGGAGAAACTTGGGAAAAAAGAACTTGCACTCGTTTTTTATCGCAAGGCCTTAAAAGCAAAACCTCAAACTGCAACTGAGAGAAAGAAACAGGATGAAATCAGCAAATTCCTGGCGCAGGGCGCATTCCAAAAATGGATTGAACAAGGAGAATGGTCAAAAGTCACCAAGGCCATTCACCAGGAAGTACGAGCCAAAAAGAGAATCCTGGATGAGCAAAATTTTGAACTGTTGCTGTATGCGGAAAATAAGAAATCCGGAAACAAGAAATATATTGGAATTCTTGAGGCCTATTCTCTGCTGGCAATTTATAATAAGAAAAAGGTTCTGACTGTCGAAGAACAAATTGAACAGGCCGAAGCCGCAGAGAAATTAGGGAGGAAGGAGCTCTCGCTGGAATTTTATCGCCAAGCCCTAAAGATAAAGCCACAAACTGAAATGGAAAAAAGCAGGCAGGATGAAATCAGCAAGTTTCTGGCACAAAGTTCTTTTCAAAAATTGATTGATCAAAAAGAATGGTCTAAAGTCACCAGGACAATTCAGCGTGAAGTAAAAGCAAAAAAGAGAATCCTGGATGATAAAAATTTCGAGTTGTTGCTCTTCGCGGAAAATAAGAAACCCGGCAGAGAAAAATATAATGGGATCCTTGATGCCTATGCGCTGTTGGCAATTTATAACAAAAAAAAGACGCTGACGGTCGAAGCACAGATTGACCAGGGATTTGCCGCAGAAAAATTAGGTGGTTATCGACGCGCAAAAGGATATTACAGAAGAGCTCTCAAAAAGGTGCCTGATAAAAATGTTGATTTGGTGCTGCAGTTGGTAGGAGAACTAACTCGTCTCTATGAGCGTTCCAAAGATTACGAATCATTGGTACGAACATACAAACGGGCCTATCATGTTCTCAAGAAAAGTTCACGACCTAAAAAGGAGTATCAAACTTATGCCTACCTCATCGGCTACCATCAATCATCTCAACTCAAGCAAACTAAAAAAGCTCGAATTTGGATGCTTCGCGCAGATGGTGGAGGCTCCTCAACCCAGGAATTACAGGCGGCATTTTGGGTGGCACAACTAGACCGTGAAGCAAATAAAACGGACAAAGCACTGAAACGCCTCAAAGAATTGGCCGGCCGTAAAATCCCAAAAAACTCATCCATGTATGTGCAGATTCACTTTGAAATTGGGACTTTGTATCATTTCAAGGAAAAATGGAAATCTGCCTTACGACACTACCGCCTTGTCGCTCAAGCACGCGCTCCGTCAGAATTAAAACAATTTCAAAAAGTCGCTAAACAAAAGGCAAAAGAGATCGACAGCTATCTGAAATCAATTGGTGCCTCGCAATAATGAAACAACATCCTTATCAATAATCTTTCTAAAACAATATGGCAGCTTTATTTAACTTTACACAAGACTCACTGATACACCCTCTGAGACAAAATTTCCTGCTGGGACTGTTAACTCTCTTAGTTGGCGGGCTCCCGTATTACGCATTTTCAGCAGACCATTCAACGCAAAAGAATATTACAATTAAAGGCCAGATCAAACTATCTTCCGGAACAGAAACATCTCCGGAAGGCCTCGATGTAGTGTTATTGAAATTTGTACTCAGCCCTGAAGGAGCGGTAACTCCTGTTGGTCCACAAGATCGTATCAAAACAAAAACTGACGGTAGTTTTGAGTTCGTCAATGTTAAACAGGATTTACGCGCAGGTTACCAACTTGGAACGCGGGTGAAAGGTGAATTATACAGTTCAAAAATATTTTTTATGAAATCCGGAGAAACACTTTTTGAAACAAATATTATTATTCCGGGATTTTCTTCTGCTGTGGAGAAGTTGGAAACTACCGAAGTGTCACTTGTGATTGAATCCGGATTAGGAACGGTTACTGTGACTGAAGTACTGGTCTTGAGCAATTCCTCTCCAGACAGAATTGATACCAGAACCCGGCCTCTGACGCAGAACCTACCAGAAGGAATTGAAAATTTCCGCATGATGGACAGCGAATCCACAGACGCGATGAAACATCAGCTTGAAGATAACATATTAAAAATAGAACATGTTTTTCCAACTGGAACATCACAAATTATTTATCAATATATCCTGCCTGCCTGGTTTGGGAGTTTGGAAATAAACAGGGAATTTGACCATGCTTTAGATAAAGTGAGTGTTTTTACGCCTATTGATCGTTTGCAAATCAAGTCTGACGAGCTTATATTTTCGGGCAAACAAAGTTTACATGAAACAACTTTTCTTTCGTGGAAAAGAAAGGCTTCTGACTCGAACCGCCTGAAATTCACAATCAGCAATGTTCCGGAAACTTCGCTGCAGTATGCCGGTGTTTCAGGCATAATTCTGGTTTTATTGTTTGGCACAGTTGCCTTGTTTTATCGACAACGATTAACAAAGAAAAACGAAAATAAAATTGCTGCTTCTTGAGACAAAACATGACATCAACTGGTGATTTCAGAATTTTCGGAACTATGTTGGATGCTACACTGACACGTCAAGTTTTTTTGGCGGGGCTGGTTTTGGTCTTGGCCGCGCTGCTTTTTCACAACTTTTTGTTGACTCCAGAGTTAAGGCAGAAACAACAGTTAACATCTCAAATTCAGCAAATTCGAGCTGGGCTGATTCAAATAAAAGCAGCAAACCTAAAATTTCAACAAGAGAATAGCTTGCAGTCTTTTCATGACAGAGAAGCCGCGTTATCACAACTCTTACCATTGCAATGGAAGCGCGCCGAGCTTTTACGCCAGCTCACAAAAGCAATTCAGCAAAATGGATTGCAGTTTGAAGAACAGTCCTTTGAAGAAAATGCCGCTCAAGCTTTGATCCAGACTCTGAAAATTAATTTAAAATTAAGCGGAGAATATGCAAACTTCCAACAATTTTTGAGTCAGTTGAAGCAAGAACTAAGTTTGCTGACACTGGAAAAACTTGTGCTGTTAAATCCAATGCCTGCAGAAAAAAATCCAAAACTACGTATTGAAATGGTTTTATCCGCCCATAAAAGACTGGAACTCACTGAAAAGCAGAAAAGCCAATGAGTATCGGAAAGTTGCTTTTAACGCTGGTCCTACTTTTTATGTTTGCGTTTTCCGAAGTGCTTACTGCAAAAATCAGCTTTGCGGAATCACACGCCAAAGTTACAGAAAGAAATCCTTTTCGAAGTTTGTTGCCGACAAATACGACTGCAACTTCGCTCGCTCAGACACTTTCAAAATCGGCCTCAACGAAAAAAAACTCTTCTGTACAAAAAAAGAAAGTCCTTAAAAAGACTGTGGTTGCAAAGGTTGTATCTCAGTTGCCCGAAATTAAGCCAGCAGTAGAAACAGACATTTCTTCCCGAGAAAAACAATTAGCTAAAATTTTGAAACTTAAAGATATTTTGGAAACTTCAGAAGGCCGTTATGCCTTTATTGACGAAAAAAAAGTGTCTTATATCGTGCAGGAAGGAGAGTGGCTCGATTCTGTTTTTGTCAGGAAAATCTACAAAAATAGTGTGGAACTGCAGGAAATCGACGGAGAAACAACCCTTATTTTAGTGCTGCAACCTTGAACTTTAAGGTTTTTTTGTTGATTAGAAAATGATTCCTATGGTTAAATAAACTGTGAATTTACCATAAAAATCAATATACCTTAAAATAAGAATATATGTACACCTACCATCCTGTAGTTGATATTTTAGTAGAGCGCTTCAAAACGTCTCCGGAATCACTGGAACCGCTGCATGAACAGTTGCTGGCCTACCGTGAGAATACGGAGGGTTTGAAAGAAGCCCTGCTGAAACATAAAGTTACCAGTGAGGCTGAGTTTCAGCAGGCATTGGCTTCATATTATGAATTAGCTTACAGAGATAATTTTGATGATGTACCAGCGGTGCGTGAATTTACGGAAATCATTCCAATTCGTTACGCCAAAAAGAATATTTTCTTTCCGCTGAAAAAAGAGAATAACACGCTGGAAGTTGCCATAGCAAATCCGGAACTTTCACAACCTCTGGACGATCTTGCCCGGCATTTCAAATGTCATATTGAACCGGTGCTTTCACACAAGCAGGCAGTGCTGGATTTGATCAATCGTGCTTATGATGAATCTTCCGCTTCAACTGAAGAAGCGGTTGAGCAGCTTGATTCGGACGAGACTTTTGAAAATATTCTGGCAGTTGAGGAACCGGAAGATTTATTGGACGCGACTGATGAAGAGCCCATAAAACGCTTAGTCAACAGCCTGCTTTGGCAGGCGGCAAAAGATGAAGCCAGCGATGTGCACATTGATCCCACGACCCGTGAAACCATTGTACGTTATAGAATTGACGGAGTGCTGCAGCAAGTTACGGTTTTCCCACGACAGGTACATGTCACTGTGGTGAACCGCGTAAAAGTCATGTCCCGCCTCGATATTGCACAAAAAGGACTGCCGCAAGACGGCCGCTCAATGGTGCTGATTGCAGGAAAAAAAATTGACATCCGTGTTTCGACTGTTCCAACTGTCCATGGCGAAAAAATTGTCATGCGCCTTTTGTATCAAGACGAAAAAATGATGCAGCTGAGTCATCTTGGTTTAGCAAAATATATCCTCAATCCGTATCTAAACATGGTCAACAGCAGCGGCGGAATCATTCTTGTTACCGGACCTACCGGAAGCGGAAAAACCACCACGCTTTACGCGTCTCTGGCTGAAATTGATAACGAGGCACGCAATATAATAACCATCGAAGATCCTGTTGAATACAAACTTTCAGGATACAGTCAGATCGAAGTTAAGCCAAAACTCGGTTTGACTTTTGCCCACGCATTGCGTTCAGTTTTGCGGCAAGACCCTGATGTTATTATGGTTGGAGAAATGCGTGACACGGAGACCGCTCAAATTGCCATTCAATCCGCTTTGACCGGACATCTCGTTTTCAGCACGGTGCATACCAACAGCGCTCCGGCCACCATCACCCGCCTGATTGATATGGGAATTGAGCCATTCCTCGTTTCATCAACAATCATCGGAGTGCTTGCACAACGGCTGGTACGACGCATTTGTCCGGATTGCCGCAAAAGCTACCAGCCTCATCCGGAACAACTCCGCGAATTGGGCATCAAGGAAGTCAGCTTCCGTAAACTTGGCAGAAGTTTTTTTAGAGGTGAAGGTTGCAGTAAATGCAGAAATACCGGTTATCACGGACGGATCGGAATTCATGAATTACTGAAAATGAGCGATGGCATTAAAAACACCATTCTTGAAAACAGCGATGCAGAAACGATAAAAAAACATGCTTTGAAAGAAAAAATGATAACCTTGCGGCGTGATGGTGTAAACAAAATTATACACGGTTTGACTACTGCAGAAGAAATATTGACGATAACTTCAGTTTAAAACTTTATTTGAAATTGCTGGAACATTTACAGATAAATAATTGTTTTTTTAAAATAAAAAAATGATTGTTTTTTTTTGTAATTGTAGTATCCTTAAACGGATATGGGGGAACTGCCTCCATGGCCTTCGAGTTGGCAATGCTTAATGAGAAGGTTTCTCACAGCCATTAGGACTGAGAATCCTGAATAAAAAGTAGCTTGCGGTGTTTGGATTCGCATTCTTTTTGGCAATTTAATAACATTCAATTTGGAGTACTTGTATGGATCCTAAAATTGTTTGGCTGTTTATTTTTGTCATTCTGTACTGGGGGTACTGTATTTTCTGGGGGATTAAAGGCGCAATTGCCGCTAAGACCGCCAGTGATTACATGCTTGCCGGCAGGTCGATCCCTTTGTGGGTTTTCGTCCTTGCAGCAACAGCAACTTCCTTTTCCGGATGGACATTTGTGGGGCATCCCGGTTTAATCTTCAGGGACGGCTTCCAATACGCCTATGCCTCATTTTACACCATCACCATCCCGTTCACGGGTGTGATGTTCCTCAAACGCCAGTGGATGCTCGGCAAACGCTTCGGTTATGTGACGCCGGGGGAGATGCTCTCAGACTATTTCAAAGGAGACGGCATACGTGTCTTAACTGTGATAGTGGCACTCTTCTTTTCCATTCCATATCTCGGTGTACAGTTACGGGCCTCAGGGTTTCTGTTTAATGTACTGACTGACGGTGCCTTGTCAGTTAACGTCGGCATGTGGATGCTCTCCATAATTGTGTTCATCTATGTAGCATCTGGCGGTTTACGCGCAGTGGCCTATGTGGATACTCTTCAATGTGTCTTGCTTGCACTGGGAATAACGGCAATCGGCTTTATAGGTCTGGACGCGGTCGGCGGCTGGGCTGAGTTGAAGGCCAACATCATCATCCTGGTTCAGAACGATACCAAAATAACGCCGGACGGTTACAGCCATTACATCGCTATTCCGGGTGTAATTCAGTTTGTAGCGTCAGGACCTAGTGCAGCAGGTGGTGCATGGACAGGAATGATGGTACTGACTTATATGTTTGCTCTAATGGGTATTCAGTCCGCACCGGCCTTTTCCATGTGGTCGTTCGGTAACAAGAACCCGGAGCCATTTGCTCCTCAGCAGGTTTGGGCTTCCTCAGCCGGAATCGGTTTCATCCTGTTTTTCTTCACTTCAATTCAGGCATTTTCCGCTCATTTCCTGGGTGGAGACAAGGTTATGCTTGACGCAGGAGTTGGAACAAATGCCTTTGGTGTAGAAACCTGGTCAGAAAAAACAGGGCTTTTCGCACAAGGCAACCTTGTTCCGGAGATGATTAACCTGATGGGTGAAACCACTCCCTGGCTGGTTGGTTTGCTGGCTGTCTGTGCTCTGGCTGCAATGCAGTCCACTGGTGCGGCTTACATGTCCACTGCCGGCAGTATGCTTACACGTGATTTGTACAAGCACTTCATCAACAAAGAAGCAGATCACAAGACGCAGATCTTCTTTGGACGTATCGGGGTTTTGATAATTGTCGGATCTGCACTTATAGTGGCAACCACTTCCGCTGACGCACTTGTGCTGTTAGGCGGCTTGGCAGTGGCCTATGGTTTTCAGATGTGGCCCTCGCTGATGTCAGTCTGCTGGTTCCCCTGGTTCACCAGACAGGGAGTCACCTGGGGACTGTTCTTCGGAATTATTGCAGTCACCTTGACTGAAACGATCGGTAAGAACATTTTTGGAGACGCACTTCCCTGGGGCCGCTGGCCTTGGACCATGCACTCTGCTGCATGGGGTATCTACTTCAATTTGGGCGGCGCCATTATTATTTCGGCCTTGACTCAGAATGATGAAGATCGAAGTCATCGTCAAACCTATCATGATTTCCTTCAGGAACATGCGGGTTTGTCTGAAGAAAAACGTGGTTTAGTTCCAGTAGCCTGGATAATCACACTCGCCTGGTTCTTCTTCGGAATCGGCCCCGGTGCTGTTATCGGCAACACAATTTTTGGTGATCCAAATGCTCCGGATACTTGGGCTTTCGGCATACCGTCAATCTGGACCTGGCAAATCCTCTTCTGGATTTTGGGTGTAGGAATGATGTGGTTCCTGGCCTATAAGATGGAAATGTCTTTGGTTCCGAAAAAAGAAGTCGAAGCCTTGGTTGATGACATTGGTGATTCAGTCAAAGCCTGACTTCCCCCGCCTTCTACCGGAAGAAGCAAGCCTGTTTCTTCCGGTAGTTTTTCGTTATTTCCAAGCCATTTAAGTTTCATCCCCTTCAGAGTTTTCTTTCATTTTCAACAGTCTTTCGTTATCATGACAAGACCTTGTTTTACTAAATTTTATTCAGTTATTGCATACCAAATTAAAGAGGAAAAGTATGGATGTAACCAGTGTGCAGTTGTGGTATTGGGGCAGTTCCCTGGTTTTGGCGATTTTACTTTTTTTCCCGGTTGAAAAGATGCTCTGGGTCATGCGTGTACGCAGTGCAGAACGCCGGTTGAAGCGTGTGACAACTCCGGAGGAACGAAACGAAGAGCGACGAAAAGCCCGGTCTATTGCTGGAATAATTGTTATCAGCTTTTCCTTTTTGTTCAATTTTACATTTTTTTAAATCCAACAATGGCCTCTGCTCTTGCTGATCCAAATATCCAGAAATTTCTCAAATGGACAGCTATTTTAACCGCCGTCATGGTAGTCGGTTTCAGCACCTATCATTTCATTTCGGGAGGAGCGGAAGAATCCGGCGAACTTCATTACAGGACAGGCAACCTGAGATTGGAGGACGGAGATTTTCAAGCTGCACTTACGGAATTCAATCTGCTGCTGGAAGAAGATATTGCAAATCCTGCCGGATTATTGGGTCGTGCTCTGGCTTTAAAAGAATTGGGACGCCTCGACGAAGCGCTTGAAGATGTTAGCACAGCAATTGAATTAAAACCGGATTTTGCTGCCGTTTATGCTAATCGAGGAATTATCCTGGATCATTTGGGTCACTATGAAGAGGCTATTCTGGATTACAGAAAAGCAGTTCAACTGGATCCGGAACTGGGAGAAGGCCCTGACTGGATCACCCGTTTTCTGAGGAATCAGGCTGAATCTCCGCCGACCATTATTGATCGAGCAAATTACCTTGAATCAGAATTGAAAAAACCCTCTGCTGAAAGACTTTTGAGTGACCCTGAAGAAGATGCTAAACAGCGCTCCTACAAGCTGGAGGGCATCCTTTCAGATTAGAAATATAATCAACCTGCGATTGAGGATAATGTGTTTGAAAGTGTTGAGTGGACTGATTTTGCATTTGTTCTGATCACCGGAATGATAGCTTATCACGGTATCAGTTATCGTGATACCGAAGGTGACCGTGAATTGGTCCACCTCCTTTTTGGCTGTATCGCATTATTTTATGGAATCTGGGTTTTGGGCCGGGATATCCTCGGTGTGCTCTAGTCTGAAAACTTCATCTTTTTTAAGGAAGAAATGAAAATAAAAACAAACGGCGAACGCCTGTGGGACTCGCTGATGGAAATGGCAAAAATTGGCCCCGGCGAACGCGGCGGCAGTCGACGACTTGCCCTCACTGACGCAGACATCGCGGGACGCAATCTCTTTCGCGAATGGGCGGCGGACGCAGGATGCACCTTTCGGCTGGACACAATGGGGAACCTTTTCGCACGGCGCGAAGGAAAGAATCCGGGGGCTCCTCCGGTAGTCTCCGGAAGTCATCTTGACACACAACCTTCAGGCGGAAGATTTGACGGAATCCTTGGGGTTTTAGGTGCACTTGAAGTTATACGCTCCCTCAATGATCAAGGTGTTGAAACAGATTCTCCCGTTGAAATCGTAGTTTGGACAAATGAAGAAGGCGCGCGCTTTCCTCCGGCAATGATGGGTTCAGGTGTTTTTGCGGGCATCTTTGATCAGTCCGAAATCTACACGCACCAGGATCCTGAAGGTTTAACGGTAGAAGGCGAACTGCGGCGGACTGAACAGTTGGGTGACACTCCATGCGAAACCTTTCCGATCAAGGCATATTACGAACTGCATATTGAACAGGGACCGGTTCTGGAAGCAGAGAATACCAGTATCGGAGTGGTCACCGGCGGACAAGGTTCTACATGGACTCATGTCACCCTGCAGGGACAAGGCTCGCATGCAGGAACAACTCCTATGAACTTTCGAAAAGATCCAATGATGGGTGCAGCCAGAATTATCACGGAACTGCGTGAAATCGTCCTCAAGCAACCTGGAGCAGTTGGTACAGTAGGACGGCTGGAAACAACTCCTGCCTCGATCAATTCTATTCCCGGACAGGTCTTTTTCACGGTTGATACAAGACATCCAAACGAAGAAACACTCGCACAAATAAATCTGGATTTGAAAAATTTGGTCAACTCGGTTTGTACAGAGGAAGGACTTGAGAATGAGTTTGATCTTATTTGGGAAGCACCAACCCTTAATTTTCATAAGGAGTGTATTTCAAAAGTCAGGAATGCGGCCGAATCCCTTGCTTACAGTCATCTCGACATCGTTTCCGGTGCGGGACATGATGCCTGTCAAGTCAACCGTGTTGCCCCGACAGGCATGATTTTTATTCCCTGCGAAAACGGACTCAGTCACGACGAAGCGGAAAACACCACGCCCGAACAAGTTGCCGCCGGAGCGGATGTGCTGCTTCACGTAGTGCTCGCAAGTGCATGTAATTAATGAATAACATGAACTTCACAAAAAAAATAATGTGTCATGACTAAAATGTTTCTCGACCATCTCAATCAAAATCTGGAAGCACTAAAAAGCGCTGGACTTTATAAATCTGAGCGGGTAATAACTTCCCGGCAGTCCGCAAACATTTCTGTTTTGCCCGGCGATAAGGTGCTGAATTTCTGTGCTAATAATTATCTGGGACTTGCTGATAACGCAGAATTGATTGAGGCCGGAAAAAACGCACTTGACAAAAAAGGTTATGGAATGGCCTCTGTGCGTTTCATCTGCGGAACACAAGATGTGCATAAAGAGCTGGAATCGAAAATATCAGAATTCCTCGGAATGGAAGACACGATTCTTTATTCATCATGTTTTGACGCGAATACCGGATTATTTGAAACGCTTTTGGGGGCGGAAGACGCGATTATTTCCGATGCAATGAACCATGCATCCATCATTGATGGTGTGCGCCTGTGCAAAGCACGTCGTTTTCGTTACCAGAATAACGACATGTCGGATTTGGAAATGCGTTTGAAAGAAGCCGCAGACGCGCGATTTCGACTGATTGCGACCGATGGTGTTTTTTCGATGGACGGCATTATCGCAAACTTGCAGGGCATTTGTGAACTCGCTGAAAAATATGACGCACTGGTGATGGTTGACGATAGTCACGCCGTTGGATTCATGGGAGAAAACGGACGGGGCACACCGGAATATTGCGGTGTCGCGGATAAAGTTGATATATTGACAGGAACGCTTGGGAAGGCGCTTGGCGGCGCTTCCGGAGGCTACACCAGCGCGAAAAAGGAAATTGTGGAATGGCTGCGGCAACGTTCCCGCCCATATCTGTTTTCCAATACTTTAGCACCGGTTATCACCGCAACAACCCTAAAAGTATTGGAAATGATAGACAGCCGTCCGGAACTCCGTAAACGTCTTTTTGAGAATGCAGATTTTTTCAGAAAGGAAATGACGACGCTTGGTTTTACGCTCACTGGAGCAGGACATCCGATAATTCCGGTTATGCTTGGAGACGCGGAACTGGCACAAAATTTCGCCGCGCAAATGCTGAAGGAAGACATTTATGTGATCGGTTTTTCATTTCCTGTTGTGCCTCAAGGCAAGGCACGAATACGCACACAAATGTCTGCGGCGCACAGTCGGCAAGATGTTGAATTCGCAATTCAGGCCTTTAAAAAAGTTGGACAGCAACTTGAGATAATCAAATGAAAAACGCTAAGCAAAAAACCATGAAAGCACTGGTCAAAGCAAAACCTGGAATTGGACTCTGGATGGAGCAGGTTCCGGTTCCGGAATATGGTGCAAACGATGTTCTGGTGCGCATAAAAAAAACCGCGATCTGCGGCACAGATATTCATATCTGGAACTGGGACGAGTTCATTTCAAAACTTGTACCTGTACCCATGGTCGTCGGACACGAATTCTGCGGAGAAATAGTTGAGGTTGGGGCGGCAGTTACAAAATACAGTGTGGGACAACGCATCTCCGGAGAAGGTCATGTCATTTGCGGAAGTTGCCGTAACTGTAGGGCGGGAAGAGGTCATTTGTGCCGCAACACGCTCGGGATCGGTGTACAACTGCCCGGAGCTTTTGCTGAATTTTTACGACTGCCTGAAGACAATGTTGTGCCTATTCCGGAAGATATTCCTGATGAAATCGCAGCAATTTTTGACCCTTTCGGTAACGCGGTTCATACCGCCCTGACCTTCGACTGTGTCGGTGAAGATGTGCTCGTAACCGGTGCAGGACCAATCGGCATCATGGGGGCTTTGGTTGCCCAAAAAGCAGGTGCGCGAAAAGTCGTGATTACTGACATAAATCCGCAGCGGATCGAACTTGCAAAAAAGATGGGAGTTAATTATGTGGTCAATGCAGAAAAGGAAGACTTGCAGGACGTTATGGAAAATATCGGCATGCAGGAGGGTTTTGATATCGGACTTGAAATGTCCGGTGCCGCTCCAGCTTTTCGGGACATGATTGATAAAATGAATAATGGCGGAAAGATTGCGATTCTTGGCCTCTCTTCAACAGGATTTGACATTGACTGGAATAAGGTCATTTTCAAAATGTTGCGCTTACAAGGCATTTACGGACGCGAAATGTTTGAAACATGGTACAAGATGATCGCACTTGTGCAGTCCGGACTGGACCTGACTCCAATCATCAGTCACCGCCTTCCAATTGATGATTTTGAGGAGGGTTTTGCCGCAATGCTTTCCGGAAATTCAGGCAAGGTAATTCTCGACTGGGAATAAAGCGACAAGTTGGGAATAAACAGCGCCCACCGAAACTTCTTCAATAAAAATTACTTCTTCTGTCAAGATTGAGTTTACAATTCCAGCTTGGATTCCATTTTAAAAGTTGTCATTTTGACTTCATGCCGGTTCAGCAAACTTTGACATTCAAAAAATATCTTATTGACTACTTCTAAAGAAATGGATAGTATTCACGAGGAATTAGAGAAGGCTTTACATTTGTTTTCTGGAGAGTTAGCGTTAAATGGTGGCACGAGGGATCAGCCTCCATTTCTTACGGAGAATTGTGCCGATTCGGGAACGAGTTCCGGATGTGGCAACTTTGTTAATTAAACCCAGAGGAAAATTTTGAACAAGCCTAAATCCGCCCTGTTGGTGGAAGACCTTCATAAGTATTTTGGTCCAGACGAAGTTCTCAAAGGGATTTCGCTGGAAGCCCATGAAGGTGATGTAATAGCCTTACTAGGAGCCAGTGGTTCCGGAAAAAGTACTTTTTTACGCTGCCTCAATCTCCTGGAGATTCCGACCAGCGGAAAGGTTTATGTAAGCGGTGAATTGATTCGAATGAAAAAAGATCGCTACGGTGAAACTGTTCCGGAAGATATCAAACAGGTGGAACGTCTCCGGACTCGTTTGGGAATGGTTTTTCAGCAGTTCAATCTGTGGTCGCACATGACAGTTTTGGAAAATGTCATCGAGGCCCCGGTGCATGTTCTTAAAATCCCCAAAAAAGAAGCAATTGAAAGTGCGGAAGCTTTGCTGCAAAAGGTCGGTATTCATGACCGCAAGAACTATTATCCGGCGCACCTTTCCGGAGGTCAGCAACAACGAGTAGCCATTGCCCGGGCACTGGCGATGGAACCGGATATGCTGCTTTTTGACGAACCGACTTCCGCACTTGATCCGGAACTGGTGGGCGAGGTTTTGCGCGTGATGCGTCAGCTTGCGGAAGAAGGACGAACCATGATCGTGGTTACTCATGAAATAGGCTTTGCGCGCGAAGTTTCTTCTCGTGTCGTCTATCTTTATGAAGGTGGTATTGAGGAAGACGGACCACCTCAGAAAGTATTTACAAATCCTTCCTCAGAACGGTTTCGACAGTTTGTTTCCAAACAAGTCGAACATTAGGAATTAAGCCATTCCGGCTTGATGTGGAAAAATTTATGGTTAGTTTTTCCAGTATTTTAATAATTTTCAAATGGAGAAAATAGATGAAAAAGTTAATTGCAGCGGCCGTAGTGGCCATGTTGATGGTGGGAACAGGTGTTTCCGCAAAAGAATGGAAAAAAATTCGAGTAGGTGTTGAAGGCGCTTACCCTCCTTTCAGCTGGGTTGAGTCGGATGGAACACTAAAAGGATTTGACATTGAGATCGCAATGGCGCTTTGCAAGGAAATCGGCGCTGAATGCACACTGGTTACTCAGGACTGGGACGGGATCATTCCGGCTTTGCTGGCCCGTAAATACGATGCGATTATTGCATCCATGTCAATCACCGAAGAGCGCAAAAAGAAAGTTGCTTTTTCGGAAAAGTATTATAATTCACCTGCTAAGTTTGCCCGAAAAAAAGGTTCAGGAATCACGATTTCCAAGGCCGGTCTTAAAGGCAAAAGTGTTGGTGTCCAACGTGCGACCACTCACGATAACTTCATCACCGGAATGTTTGGCAGCAGCGTTGACATCAAGCGCTACGCAACTCAGGATGAAGCCTATCTTGACGCAGTCGCTGGACGTATTGATCTGTTGTTGGCAGACTCAATCGCCATGGAAGATGGTTTCCTCAAAACTGACAACGGCAAAGGTTGGGAGTTTGTAGGACCGGGTTACTCTGAGCCAAAATATTTTGGTGACGGCGCCGGTATCGCTACTCGCAAGCAAAACAGTGATTTGGCCGAGCTTTTCAGTAAAGCCATTAAGGCTATCCGTGCCAATGGTGTTTATAAAAGTATCAATGACAAATATTTTGCCTTTGACATTTATTAAGCCTGATTCAGGTTTAGGTTTTCCCTGCTAATCCAGGGAATTTCAACCCAGCCAGAATTATTTTCTTTGTCCGCCACGGAGTTTTAAAATTCCGTGGCCTTCCTTACTATCTCCAGCAAAGCACTAATGTTTGATTTACACGGTTATTTTCCGATGATTTTGGAAGGCATGTTACTGACCGTGGAAGTCGCTCTCCTTTCGCTTTTAATCGCAGTCATTCTTGGTTTAATTGGTGCGTTAGCCAAACTCTCCAAATCACGAATCGCCCGTAATGCCGCCGCGGTTTACACAACCTTGATCCGTGGAGTTCCTGATTTGGTACTGATGACCCTTATTTTCTTCGGCGGGCAAATCATGGTCAACAATTTAGGCGATTCCATGGGCTGGGATTACATCGACATCAGCCCCTTTGTAGCCGGAACACTGACAATCGGTTTTATTTTTGGTGCCTACATGACCGAAACTTTCCGCGGCGGAATTCTGGCGGTTTCCAGTGGTGAAATTGAAGCGGCTCTTGCCTTCGGGATGCCAAGCTGGAAAGTGTTTGTACGCATTACATTTCCGCTGATGGTACGTCACGCTCTCCCTGGTTTTGGAAATAACTGGATGGTGCTGGCCAAAACAACGGCTCTCGTTTCTGTGATTGGACTGCATGACATGGTATACAACGCGGGTGTTGCCGGAGGATCAACCCGTCAGCCTTTTACTTTTTACCTCGTAGTAGCGCTGATGTTTTTGTGCATTACCGGATTATCTGACCTTGGACTGCAGTGGGTAAATCGTCGTTTCAGTGTTGGCGTACGGAAGGTTTGAATCATGGATTATAATGTTATAATTGACAATCTTCCGCTTTATTTGAGTGGGCTTTGGGTAACAATCCAGTTGGTTGTGATGGCTCTTGTCGCAGGATTTGGATTAGCAATTCCTCTGGCCTTGATGGCAGTTTCAAAAAACTCACTGCTCAGATATCCTGCCAAAACGTATATCTACTTCTTTCGTGGAACACCGTTGTTGGTGCAGATGTTCATGCTTTATCACGGCATGGGTCAGTTTGAAGCAATTCGAGAAAGCGTGCTCTGGATAGTTTTCAAGGAAGCCTACTGGTGCGCCATTACAGCATTTGCCCTGAACACCGCTGCTTACACAGCAGAAATACTGCGCGGCGCAATTGAGCAAACTCCATTTGGAGAAATCGAAGCAGCAAATGCCGGCGGAATGTCAAAATCCACGCTGTACCGCCGTATCATCCTGCCCGGTTCCTTCCGTCGTGCATTACCAGCATACGGCAACGAAGTTATTTTTATGCTGCACGGAAGCGCACTCGCCGGAGTGATTACAATTGTTGATTTGTTTGGCGCGGCAAAAATTGTGAATTCCAGATATTTTGTGCCTTTTGAATCTTTTATCACCGCAGGATTCTTTTATCTGTGTTGTACTTTTTGTATCATCTGGTTTTTCAAATGGGTTGAGAAACACTGGTACGCTCATTTGCGTCCCAGGACTCACTAAGACTGAAATCATTTACAAAATTCACAAACCAGAGAAGCAACCTGCAAATATTTACAATTAATATTGAAAAAGGTCACTAATAAATTAAAATATTCACAATGACTTCGAAGGTCATTTCAATTTTACCAAAAAACGATGAGAGCTGCGGGTGGATCAAACAAATTCCGTCGCGTCAAGTTCAGCCTGCACTATCCGGAAAACAGCATGCCGACTGGGTTGTTATCGGAGCAGGTTTCACCGGACTTGCGGCTGCAAGACAATTGGCCCTTTTACATCCTCAGGCCAGAATTGTTGTCCTCGAAGCCCAACGTGCCGCGGAAGGTTCCAGCGCCAGGAATTCCGGATTTCTGGTGGATTCTACTCTCAATGAGGGACATTATTCTGCGGCAGGTCTTGAGCTGTATCGGCGAAAATACGAAATAAAACGTGCCGGAGTTTTAGCCGTTCAGCGGCTGGTTACTGATCTAGGCATCAACTGCGATTTAGAGGCAAAAGGGAAATTCCATTGCACGGCAGTCAAGTCACATGAAATTAAACTTATAAATTTCAGCAAGTTATTGAACGAACTGGAGCTGAACCATAAAATTATTGAAGGCGAAGAATTGCTACAACGTCTCGGCAGTTCATACTACCGTATGGGTTTGTGGACCGAAGGCGGTGTGACGCTGCAGCCCGCAAAGCTGGTACGCGGAATGGTAGAAAAGCTTCCGCAACAAGTGGAATTATATGAAAATTCACCAGTTATCAACTGGCGTAAACTGAGCAATTCCGAGGACTTTCAGTTATCCACTCCGGAAGGGCAGGTATCCTGTCAAAAACTGATTGTGGCGGTGAATGGATTTATGACAAGCTGCGGTGTGAAACCGAATCGCTCGTTTTCACTGACTCTGACGGCGAGTATGACAAGGCCATTGACTGCTGAAGAAGATGAAGCCATCGGACGTCCGGAGCCGTGGGGAGTTTTATCCGCGCAATCGATGGGAGCCACCGTGCGTTTGACAAAAGACAGACGGATCTTAATGCGCAATACAGCCGAAGTCTGGCCCAAACAAAATATGAGTGTCGCGGATTTAGAGTTGCGCAAAGCAAAACATTTAAACGGAATTAAAAGGCGTTTTCCCCAGCTTGGAGACGATATAATTGAAAGCACCTGGTCGGGAACAATCTGCCTTAGCGGCAACAACGCCAATGTGTTTTCAGAGCTGGATAACGGCATGTATGCGGCGGGATGTTATAATGCCAGCGGAATTGGCCTGGGTGTTTTGTTCGGAACCGAAATTGCCAACCTTGCCAGCGGGAAAATGACTGATGAGATCAGGATGATTCAAACGAACTCGGAGCCAATGCTCCTGCCGCCTCAACCTCTTCTTCGCTGGGGAGTCGGTTTGCGCCTCATGCGTGACCGCTTCCTGGCGCAGCATGAGCAATAGCAAAGCCCAGCCCACATAATTTAAATTTTTTAATAGTTTTATAAACACAATTGAAGTTGAAAATTAGCGGGAATGTGCCATGTTAGGGGAAACGCAATGACGTAGGGGCGAAAGATTTTTCGCCCTTACAAACGAGGTGAGAGCCACGGAATGAATTAAAACTCTGCGGAAGCCAAAGGAGTGTAAACTTCGCTACAAATCAATTGCCGTGAGGTTATCCCCCATCTCACCCGATCCGTCGACAGTGACCTTTTGCGTAAAACGGTTCGAGATCATTTTTGACTGTGTTCTAAGTTTTCTCTGTGATAAAATTTATTTTCACAAATACCGCTAATCTCTATCCTAAAACCTTTCATGATTCGCAATGATTTCCTAGCAACCGTTGGCAACACTCCACTGATAAAACTCCGGAAAGCTTCTGAGCAAACCGGCTGTAATATTTTAGGCAAAGCGGAATTTATGAATCCCGGTGGTTCAGTCAAAGACCGTGCGGCAAAGGCGATTATACTTGAAGCAGAACAAAGTGGACTCTTAAGTCCTGGCGGGGTGATCGTTGAAGGAACCGCGGGTAACACCGGAATCGGTTTGGCGCTGGTCGGAAATTCCTTGGGATACCGTACCGTGATTGTGATTCCGGAAACGCAAAGTCAGGAAAAAAAAGATATGCTGCGGCTGTGCGGAGCGGATTTGCGGGAAGTTCCGGCAGTGCCCTATCGCGATGAAAATAATTACGTCAAGGTTTCCGGACGCCTCGCCGAAGAATTGGCGAAGTCCGAACCAAACGGAGCGATCTGGGCCAATCAATTTGATAACACCGCAAACCGACAAGGCCACTTCGAAACCACTGGACCCGAAATATATGAGCAAACCAACGGAAAAGTTGATGCTTTCATCTGCTCTGTCGGCACCGGCGGAACACTGGCCGGAGCAGGAATGTTCCTCAAAGAACGAAATCCGGAAATAATTGTCGCCCTCGCTGATCCACTGGGCGCCGCGTTGCATTCATTTTATACAACTGGTGAATTATCAAGTTGGGGCGGTTCAATCACCGAAGGCATCGGTCAGGGACGCATTACCGCCAATCTGGAAGATGCGCCGGTAGACCGCTCTTTTCAAATTCCGGATGAAGAAGCTCTGCCGATTTGCTTTGACCTCCTTAAAGAAGAAGGGCTTTGTCTGGGAGGTTCTTCCGGCATCAACGTTGCCGGAGCAATTCTTCTGGCAAAAGAACTTGGCCCCGGAAAAACCATTGTCACCATCCTCGCAGATTCCGGAGTCCGCTACCAATCCAAGCTTTTCAATCCAGTATTTTTACGTGAAAAAGGCTTGCCAGTTCCGGAGTGGTTGGTGTAAATGAAACTTCCTGAAAGCAGTCATGCAACAATTGCGTACAATTAATTACAAGATTATTTGTTAAATGATTTTCATCAGGTGGGTCAATCCAAATCTCAATATTTTCAGTCAGTTGGTTTCAGTGTTTCACGTCACTTCCAATTGAAAGCAGAATTGTTGCGTTTGGCAAAAACGGGAAAAGTAAGTTCTGTCATTCCAAACCCACATGGGGTAAAATATGTTGTCGATGGTAATATTCATTCTCCACAAGGAAAAATGATTAAACTTAGAAGTATTTGGATTATTGAGATTGACCAGAGTTTCCCTCGATTAGTAACGGCTTATCCATTGTAATTTCAAGAGATTTAGATGATAAACGAACTACAAACTGTGGTTTTGAGTCACGATATAAACGAACATCAACTTTCAAGTGGAGACGTGGGGGCAGTAGTGCATCGCTATCCAGACGAAGCCACTTATGAAGTTGAATTTGTAACGGCAGGAGGAAACACCGTTGCGGTTCTGACTCTGACAAATCAAGACATTCGTCCCATGCTTCAAAATAAAATGCTGCACGTTCGTGCTGTTGCCGCATAGTAACGATTCACAAAATTAAAAAGATTGAAAGCGATTTTGTACTTCTCAAATCAGTCGCAATATCCAGCATTGCACTTAATAATGTGTTGACCGTATTGATCCGCAAGATTCGGAAACAAATGTAAGCCGGTAGTGAGAGGGCGTAAAAATAGTTTGATTTTGTTTTGGATTGAAGCTCACACTTAATTTGACGGATATATTCAATAAACGAACAGCAGTTAAAATGAAAAAGAAAACCGGTATCATCATGTTCCAAGGCACAGGTTCCGGAGTTGGAAAAAGTGTTTTGGCTGCCGGTTTTTGTCGTTTGCTGAAAAATCGCGGCTTGCGGGTTTTGCCTTTCAAAGCGCAAAACATGGCGCTAAATTCTGGCGTGACTCCTGAAGGTCTGGAAATGGGGCGGGCGCAGATAGTCCAGGCGGAAGCCTGCGGAGTCTTTCCGGATGTGCGGATGAATCCTGTTTTGCTCAAGCCACAGGGTTCCGGCGTGTCTCAATTGATCCGCATGGGAAAGGTTGTTCGGAATTGTTCTGCCCGTGAATATTACACAATGGCAGAAGAAAATTTCCGGATTGCGAAAGAAGCCTTTGACTCACTGAAATCCGAAGCAGACTGGATTGTGATGGAAGGCGCGGGAAGTCCCGCCGAAATCAATTTGCAGGCAACTGATATTGTAAATATGCGGATGGCGGAATATGCCGGAGCGAAAGTAATACTGATCGGTGACATTGACCGCGGCGGCGTTTTTGCCTGGCTCAAAGGCACTTACGATTTGATTCAAACTCGGCATCGACCTTTGCTGCATGGAATGCTGATCAATAAATTCAGGGGTGATGTTTCTCTTTTGGAACCCGGAATTAAGCAGTTTAATCAAATTGTTCCGCTTCCGGTTTTGGGTGTGATTCCGTGGCGTGAAATGAAACTGGAGGATGAGGATTCGCAAAATTTGCAATCAAAAATTGTTCCGGACGCAAAGCTCGAAATCGCAATTATACGTCTGCCATACATTTCGAATTTCACCGATTTCGATCCACTCAAACAGATTTCCGGAATTTCTGTACGCTTCGTCAACAGTGTTCCGGAACTGGAAAGCGCTGATCTGATAATTATTCCGGGAAGTAAAAACACGCTCTACGATTTGCGTTTCCTTCATCAAAAAGGATTTGCGGAAAAATTGAAACAAATTTGCGGACGGACCTGGATTTTGGGAATTTGCGGCGGATTTCAAATGATCGGAGAAAAAGTGGATGATCCGGAAAACATGGAATCTTCACGAAAGTCCGGAAAGTTTGATCCTGCTGAAAAGAATGACACAACAGGAAAGTCTGATTCTGTTGTAAAATCCGGATCAGGAGATTGCGAATCCGGATTAGGACTGCTTCCCATGAAAACAGTTTTGGCAGGAAATAAAAAACTTGTGCGCCGCGAATATCAGGGGCAAAACTGGTTGGCTGGTTTAAACTGGACAGGTTACGAAATTCATCTGGGACAAACAAAATTTCACGAAAATCCGCAAGAACCGTTTGTTGTTGCAGAAACTCCGGAAACGCATGAAACATCACTTGGAGTGATTGAGCGCAAACGAAAAATAATCGGCACCTACATTCACGGCTGGCTGGAAAGTCCGGAAGTGATACAAAAACTTTTTGCTTTGTTAACCTCGGAAACTTTTGACATTCCATTTTCTTTTCAGGAAACTAAAGAGCGTGAAATGGATGAGTTGGCACTGTTTCTGGAAGAGCATTGTGAAGTGGAGAAAATCCTGCGGAATTAAGCAAACAATAACGCAAACATAAAATAAAAATGACTGACACAATTATTGATTTAGCAACAGAAAAAACTGTAAATGGAATTAAAATTCCAAAGCGGCCGAAAATAAAACAGGGTGCATTTCAAATTTATACCGGAGAAGGCAAGGGCAAAAGCACCGCTTCGCTGGGTTTGATGCTGCGCGCACTCGGTTCCGGGATGCATGTGTATTACGTGCGGATGCTCAAACCACGCTGGAAAACCGGTGAGTTGAAACTATGTCCGGAAAACTTTCATCCAAATTTAACTTTCCGCAATGTTCCGCATTATTGGGCGCTCTGTGTAAGCAAAACCATTCCACTGGATGTGGAAACGATGACTGTAAAAATGAAACCGGAAATGGAAGATCTGCACGAAAAAGTTAAATCCGGAAAGTACGACATGATAATCGCGGATGAAATAAATTACTGCATTTTCCGCGGTTTGCTTTCCCTTGAAAAAGCAATTCAAATTGTGGAGGATCGTCCAAAAAATGTGGAACTGGTTTTCACTGGTCGTCACGCACATCCGGAACTCGTTGAACGCGCGGATTTGGTGACGGAAATGAAAAAAATCAAACATCACTTCGATCAGGGAATTCGAGCCCGAATCGGCATAGAATTTTAATTTCGCCGGTATTTTTCATCTCACTATTTTAGCAAAATGCTCTTTGCCCGCATTTATTTCCCTTTGGCCTTAGGTTACGCCATTTCCTATTTTTTCCGCAACTCCAATGCAATAATTGAAGGCGATCTGGTGCGGGAACTTGGGCTCGGCCCTGCGGATTTAGGACTTTTAACCAGCGTCTATTTTATCTCTTTCGCGGCTTTTCAGTTGCCGCTTGGAGTATTGCTGGACCGCTACGGTCCACGTCGTACAGAATCTGTGCTGCTTTTATTCGCCGCCCTGGGAGCCGTTCTCTTTGCTCAAGCCGACTCTCTATCCGGATTGATTTTGGGGAGATTGCTGATCGGCTTTGGGGTTTCAGCATGTTTGATGGCGGCTTTCAAAGCCTACGTAATTTGGTTTTCAAGTGAGCGTTTGCCGACGATCAACGGTTTGCAGATGGTTGCCGGGGGATTGGGTGCACTCGGCGCGACAATTCCTTTACAGAATGCTCTTTCATTTACGGATTGGCGTGGTGTTTTCACGGTGCTTGCGGTCATTACAGTTTTTGCCTCAGTTTGCGTGTGGGTGTTTTTACCGGAAAATAAAATAACTGATGAAAAACTGCCCTCGCTGAAATTACAACTCAAGGAAATGTGGCAGGTTTTTCGGAGTAAAATATTTTGGGGTATTGCGCCATTAGCAGCAATTTCACAGGGTTCAAATATGGCGATTCAAGGACTCTGGATGAAACCCTGGCTGAGGGATGTGGCTGATATCAGTGGAGATGCTGCCGCACAACTTTTATTTGCGATGATGTTAGCTTTTATTGCAGGCTTTTTGACACTTGGAATTATTGCCGAAAGACTCTCTCAGATTTTTGATGTCCGCCCAATTCCAATTGGTGTTTTTGGGATGACATTATTTTTGATTTTCCAGGCAATGATGGCCTATGGCTGGAACGGCAACCCTTTGCTTCTGGTTGTCTTGCTTGGATTTTTTGGATCAGCAAGCATTCTGGTTTATGCCGGATATGCGCAAATATTTCCCAAACATCTTTCCGGACGAGTTAGTACTCTCCTGAATTTGCTGGTTTTTTTGGGAGCCTTCATTTTACAATGGGGTATAGGAGCAACCATCGAAAAGTGGCCGACAACGGAAAGCGGTTATGATCCGGAAAGTTATCCGGTTGCATTCGGCGTACTGGTTTTGTTGCAGGCGGCGGGCTTGTTTTGGTATATATTTTCGCATCAACTCAGCAGGAAACAGGGTGCGTTGGTTTAGCAGCTAATTCAATTTTTCAAAGAGACGTATAATTTCCTTAATTTTAACCTCAGCTTCTTTTTTACTTTTCGATGAAATCGCGTCATTGACACAGTGCTGCAGGTGGCTTTCGAGAATTCCGGACTCAATTTTACGCATGGCGCCTGTCACTGCTCTGATTTGCGACAGCAGATCCATGCAATAGCGTCGTTCCTGAATCATGGTTTGAATTCCGCGAACCTGTCCTTCAACCTTTTTCAGGCGTACAAGTTGATTATCGTGATTTGGATGCATTGGTGACTCCTCATAAAAACTGAATATTAAATAGGGCTTGCTGAAAAATGATATTTTTAAATAATACCAATAGAAAAAATTAGCTTCAGGATGTCAAGTGGAATGGTTTCAACAGAAACCGCATAAAATACTTTCACGGCCGTTGCTTGATTTCCTCATCCTGCGCATTGTCTTTACTGGGATGTTGGCACCGCCTTCGATTCTTCTGCATTGTAATTCCGGGCGAAGTGCAGCACAGACCCGAAATCCAGATGCGCAACTACAAATCTTGTCCTCAAGCTGGTTGGCTAACTAGATCCCGGATCAAGTCAGGGATGACAAACAAAACTGTTTAACAGCCTTTTATACCTTATGGGGGTATTAAAAATGTGTCAAGTGAATTTCCGTTTTCAGCTTTTCGGCCTGGATCATAAAACTAAAATTCTGATATGCCGCAAGTAACCGTAATTCTGCCAACCTGGAATCGTGCTGACTGGCTGCAAAAATCAATTGAATCGGTCTTGGTACAGACTTTCCGTGATTTTGAACTGGTTGTAGTAGATGATTTTTCAACGGATTCTACTGCAGAAATTCTCGCAGCTTATTCCGGAAAGATTCGGAGTATCTTTTTAACAAAAAACCGAGGTGTCAGCGTCGCAAGAAATGCCGCGATCTCAACCAGCGACAGCGAGTGGATCGCATTTCTGGATTCAGATGATTTTTGGCATCCTGAAAAATTACAAAAACAAATCGCGCAAACTAAAAATCGTCCGGAATGTCCAATTCATTTCACCGATGAAATTTGGATCAGGAAAGGAGTTCGGGTTAATCCGAAAAAAAAGCATCAAAAAAAGGAGGGATGGATTTTTAAACCAAGTCTGGAACTTTGTTTGATTTCTCCTTCAACGGTGCTGCTAAGACGTGAGCTGTTTGAAATTCATGGTTTGTTTGATGAAACACTGCCGATTTGCGAGGACTATGATCTTTGGCTGCGCCTGACCGCTAAGCATCCGGTTGCGCTGCTCAATGAAAAATTGATGACTCGTCACGGTGGACACGCGGATCAACTTTCACGGAGCGACTGGGGGATTGACCGCTATCGTGTTCAGTCAATTCGGAAAATATTAAAGACAGAAAGTCTGCGTCCGGAAGACCGTTTGGCCGCGATTCAGATGCTCCAGAAAAAATGCCGAATTTTAGCCAATGGTTTCCGTAAACGTGGTAATTTAAAAGAAGTAGAGAAGTATGAAAAAATTATCCACTTGTCATCACGGACTTGATCCGGTATCCAGATTAGTGTTTAAGTTGAGTACAAGAATTAGAGCATCTCCCTGGATTCCCGCTTTCGCGGGAATGACATAATTATGAAATTGTTAAAATTTGTTGAAAGAAAAAAACATGAAAGAAATTAAAGCCGATTTTAAAATTCGACAGGCTGAAGTAGAGGATGTCTCAGACATTTTGGTATTGATTAAAGAGCTTGCCGAATATGAACATCTTTTGGATGAAGTTGTCGCAACAGAGGAACTGCTGGAAGAAACGCTGTTTGGCGTCAACTCTCCGGCTGAAGTACAACTCGCTTATGCAGGAAACGAAATTCTGGGATTTGCGTTGTATTTCCGCACATTTTCCACTTTTTTGGGACGTTCCGGAATTTATCTGGAAGACCTTTTTGTACGCGAAAGCGCCAGGGGCAGAGGAGTAGGTGAAGCATTGCTGCGCCAACTTGCGCAACGAACCTTGGAAATTGGCGGAGGCCGTTTAGAATGGGCGGTGCTGAACTGGAATGAACCTGCAATTGGATTTTATCAGAAAATGGGCGCGGCTCCTTTGGACGAATGGACAACGTACAGGGTGACTGGAAATAATTTGAAGGAGTTGGCAGAAGGGTGATTGCGGAAACTTTATTTTCTTTTATATTTTGATTCCGGTTCCTGTGTTTTCTTGTCCGGTTCCTCTTTTGAAGTTTCGTCTTTTATAGTCGCGTCTTTTTTTGCTGAGGCTTTAGTTTTTCTTTCTGCTGTTATTTGGTCAAAGACTCTTTGCAGAACACGATTTGTCAATGCATGTGAAGTGTCATCCACAAATTCTTTACAGAGTTCCACAGCTTCATTGATGACAATACTGTGTGACAATTCCGGATGGTGATAGAGTTCGTAAGCAGCCAATCTTAAAATATTCCGGACTATTGTGGAAAGTCGGTTCAGCTTCCAATGTTCGAGATTCCGTCTCAAATAGCGGTCAATATGTTTCCGATGCTGTAGTGTACCTTCCACTAATTCCCTTGCAAACCGTTTAACTTCCGGACTTGTATCCAGTTGATCCAGAAAACGGTCGGCGTGTTTCATGGCTTTACTTTCAAGCAGTTCTGCCTGGTAAAGTGCCTGAAGTGCGTAAGATCGAGCTTGGTGGCGCATTTTATATAGCTATTTTTTGTTTTAGTTACGGGGTAACAATATTTTTTCAGGTAGTCAGGGCCACATGAAGTTTTTGGACAAGCGCCTGATTGTAACCGTGTGAAGTCATGTTGGCCACAACTCGTCCCCGCAGCGGATAACCCAGCAAATATAGATCACCGATAAGGTCCAGAATTTTGTGTCTTATAAATTCATCGGGATAACGTAATTCTGTATTTATCACTTTTCCGTCATGCAAAATGATATGTGAATCAAGATAACCGCTGCCGACTGTTCCAATTTTTTGTGCCAGATCGATATTTTCGAAAGTGTTGAAAGAACGTGCCGGCGCAATATCAAGGTCAAATGAATCCCGATCTGCGTTAAAAGTCAGTTTTTGCTCACCGATAGGCGCGCTATAATCAATGCGCATCTTGACTTCAAAGCCTTCAAACGGTTCCACATAAAGATATTTTTCCGACAGTTTTTTCCGTCCCACTTGAATTGGCGCCAAAACAACCGCTTCTTTCGCAGGAACATCCTGATCCTGGACTCCTGCCTTTTTGATAAGTTCACTAAAATCCTGAGCAGAGCCATCTACATTTGGAATTTCCTCATCCACTTTTGCTAAAACATTGGTGATTCCGGCCATGTGCAAAGATGCCATTAAATGTTCCACTGTGCGCACCCGACGTTTTTCGCGGGCTAATACAGTAGAATTGGCACTGAAGGATTGCTTTTTCACCGATTGAGAAAAATTTTCAATATTCGTGATGTGGGCAGGAAGTGAGGTATCATCCAAAGTTTGGAAAACAACACCTGAATTTGGATCCAGTGGACTTAAAATTACGCCTGTGTTGCGTCCAGTCAAAAGCCCTTTGCCGTTCAAAACAACATTGCTTTTCAATGTACGCTGCGGACGTTCCGAGTCCATGAGCCGCACGGCTCCAGAAGGAATGATGGGGTTGATAATTTTGGCAACTTCCATCATCGTATCTGACGCAATATCTTTTATGCTCTCCGGAGGATTGTTTGAGAGAACAAGCGCGATTTTGTCGAGTAATATTTCTAAACGCAAAGGTTTTTCCATGAAATCGACCGCGCCTAATTTAATCGCGGTTACGGCGGCGTCTATTCCTGCGTGTCCGCTCATCATGATTACAGGAAGTTCCGGATGTGATTCACGAAGCTTACCTAGAATCGCCATTCCGTCTATTCCAGGAAGCCAGATATCCAAGAGCACTAAAGCCGGTGTCTGACGACCCAATTCTTCAAAAAAACTTATTGAATCTTTACATGACCTTACCGGATATCCTTCATCGGACAGCACATTTTTAAGTGTTTCACGAATTGCTTCCTCGTCATCCACTATGCAAATAGTTTGTGATTTTGTCATGGTAGAGGTTTGTTTAATGTTGTTGCCAGCTCAAGCAAGTTCAAAAATTATAGTTCAATATTTCCTGCGGCTCAAGTCTCAGTTCCGAGGCACGGCCCGCCTCAATTTCCAGCACAAAGTTAGCTGGAAGCGGCGGCACCAAAACAGGCGGCTTTTCACCCTGATTTGTGGGCTGAACATTCTTTAGAATGTAAACAATTCTGTGATTATCCAACCAGATGATGTCCAAAGGAAATTGCATGTTTTTCATCCAAAAACCATGCGCTTTTCGTTTTTCAAAGACAAACAACATGCCCCATCCATTTTTCAGTCCAGCACGATTCCCCAGTCCTAAACTCCGTTTCTGCTGTGTATCCGCGACTTCCACAGGAATTTCAATTCCCGCGGAAGTGGTTACAAGCGCGTGGGCATAATTCAATTGTTCGGCAAATGCGGTTCCGCTACCTAAAAAAGGGACACACCAGCATGAAACTAAAATGGTGCAAAAAAATAGATGACGTAAAATCATGCCTCGGCCTTTGCGAGTTTCGTCAGTCGTTTTTTTACCATTTTCTGTTTGAGCAATGGTAAATGATCAATGAATAAAATTCCATTCAAATGGTCAATCTCGTGTTGCAGACAAATGGCCATCATGTCTTCAGCATCCATTTTTTGAGCATTTCCTGTGACATCCTGAAACTCTACCGTTATTTTTTCCGCACGTTCAACTTCAGCCCGGAACTCAATGACACTCAGACAGCCTTCTTCTGAAACAGTATTCCCGGATTTCTTCACAATTTTAGGATTGATGAAAACATGAGGTTCCCGATGGCTAATTTCTTCCTCACCGCTGTTTAGATCAATGACAATTATTTTTTTGAGGATACCTGCTTGAATGGCCGCCAAGCCGATTCCGCTGGAAACGTACATTGTTTCCAGCATCGATTGTGCGGTTTCATCCAGCTCCTGATCAAAAACTGTCACCGCTGCTGCTTGCTGTCTCAAAATTGGATCAGGGAAAGTATAAATGTCTAAAAGTGCCATTTCTTTTTTTAAACCGAAAACCACTGCTCGTGCGTAAATTTTGGAATTATCAGCCTTGATTTTAACCAAATTCATGTTCAAACACAATCTGTGAAATATAAAAAACGACATGAGTTCCCGCTTTGTCTTGAAGGTAGATGCCGGATTAAGTTAGTATGCGATATGATTTGCTGTACAGAAAAATCTATTCAAATAAACGGAGAGAGATGAAAACCGGATTTTATACGAATCCCATTTACCTCGAACACGACACAGGTTCGCATCCGGAAAACGCAAACCGCCTGCTGGCGATCCAGGAAAGACTTGAGTCCGGGGGTTTGATGGACAAACTCGAAGTCCGGCAGGGACGTTCCGCGACGACTGCGGAAATTAAAATGCTGCATGCGGAAAAACTAATTTCGGAAGTAGAAATTGCCTCAGAAAGTGGTGCCCATTCTCTTTACACCCAGGATTGTGTTATTTCCACGCAAACTTATAATGCGGCTTTACACGCGGTCGGTTCTGTTTTGGACGCGGCGCTTGAGGTTGCGGAACGCCGTATTGATAACGCATTCTGTGCGGTTCGACCTCCAGGTCATCATGCGGAATATGAAACAGCAATGGGCTTCTGTTTTTTCAACAATGTTGCATTGGCGGCAGAGTTTCTAACAAAAAAAATGGGTTTTTTGCGGGTACTGATTTTTGATTTTGATGTACATCATGGAAATGGAACACAGCATTTTTTTGAGGAACGTTCCGACATTTATTTTGTCAGCATGCATCAAGATCCGCGAACCTGTTATCCCGGAACCGGATTTGCGGATGAACGAGGAAACGGCGCGGGTTCCGGATATACTCTCAATGTTCCTGTTCCTCCCGGAATGGAGGATGAAGAATATTTGCAAACTTTTTATGCCAATGTTCATCCGAAGTTGCAGGAATACAAGCCAGACTTTGTTTTGATTTCTGCCGGATTTGACGCGCATCGTGCTGATCCTTTGGCGTCGCTGAATCTCACGGAACATACTTTCAGGGAATTGACAGTTGAACTGAAACGCTTGGCAGAGAAGTCTGCCGGTGGGAGGCTGATGAGTCTGCTGGAAGGAGGTTATGATTTAAACGCCCTCGCTTCCAGTGTTGAGGAACATCTGACGATTTTACAGACTGAAGACTGAATTCCGGAGTCTCTTCAATTTTCAACTTTCTCTTCAAGCATTTCTTCCGGATGCTTTGGAATTTTATATTCGCTGCTGTAAAGGAAATAAGGGATCCCGCCCAAGAGATAAACGCCCAGTTGGACAATGATGAATAGGTTGAAAATATCCGCGCCACCGGAAAATCCGGCAAGTTGATAAAGTGATTCAAAGGCCGCATGTCCGATGCCGATTCCTCCCGGCGCTAACGGAATTGCGACAGTAATCAGGCCAATCGGCATCAGAAAAAACTGAGTTGCCAGTTCCATTTCTTTAATTCCCATTAAAAGTGTCACCTGGAAAAAAAGCAGCGCGACTAATGTGTGGATTCCAATGGACAGCAGGAGGGTCAGGGCTAAGGTTCTCTTCTGGTGCTGATAACTTTTGAAGGCGGAATAAACTTTGAGGCTAAACTTTTTTGCGGGCAAACGCTGAAAGAGTCGAATAAAGGGGTCACGGCCTTCTTTAAACGGAAACAGCACAATCGCGTAAAATAAAACTGTACCAACAAATAGCGCGACGATTATCCAGGCCAGACTGTGCAGTCGATCTTGAGAAAGTATTAGCTCAAGATTAAAGATAAGCGCAAAAAATGCCATCACAATCAAACCGAACAATCCTACAAAACGGTCAATCAGCAGCGTCATAAAAGCTCGGGTACGGCCTTCCTCATGTTGTGCCTTGATGACATAGTAACCCTTGACTACATCTCCGGTAACCGCGCCAGGGAGTGTAGTGTTAAAAAAATTGCCGATCCAGGTCAGCAAAAAAGTTTGTTTAGGTTTGAGCGGTACACCGATCGCGCGCAACAACAACCACCAACGTAATGCCGCCATTGGAACGACTGCAAAAAAAAGGACTCCAACCATCAAGGCAAGTATTTCCGGTGCGTCCCGGAAGAGCATCAATTTTTCAAAATTAAGTCGCCCACTTTGGATAAGATAAACCAAAATGCTTCCTACAACTCCTATTTTGAGTAAAATTAACAGTAGTTTTTTCATTCTAAAATCAATAAAAATAAACGCCTAAATTTAAGCTCAACAAAATTGCTCCTGCAAAAGACAGTACCTTTCGTAATTGCTGACAGTTCCAGCAGTTTCCCAGAATCCACAAAAATGAAAAGTTAATACTGATTGCTAAAGGCAAAATCCAGCCGTTTAAAAACCAGCCAAAGACTAAATATACCAGTCCGTGAATGGTTTCAGTCCAGATCGATTTTATCCCGATAGCGGCATTGCATTTTCGACAACGCCCACTACTCAAAAGGTATGACAATACGGGAATATTTTCAAACCAGCGCAGCTGATGTCCGCATGAAAAGCAAAAAGAACGTGCTGGTTTGGATAAACTAAGCGACTGATCCCGTATGTGCTTTTTCAGGAATGGGGGCGTTTCAGGAGATGTCAATAATCGTGAACGTCTTTTTTCATCGGCATACTGCAAAGGGAGACGAGCAAGGCAAACATTGACAAAACTACCCATTATCAAACCAAGCACAGCCCAAATGCCAATTTCAAAATACTGCACTCTTGCTCCGGATCAAACTCATTTTATGTGGTGAAATTTGATAAATCAAAACTGCGGGCGTATCCGCAAAAAACTAGCAAAACGCGGCAGGCCTTTCTTTGAGGTTCCGGTAAATTTGTAGCTAATAACTGAACCGACCGGGGGCGGATCTCGACGCTCGTTGTTGCTGAAACCGGTTCCGATGCGAAAGATTTGACCGCTCTGGTCTTTAACCAGTAACGAGCCCATCATTCCGCTGAATTTTCCTTTGCCGGGAAGAATTTCAATTACGGTTGCTTCTGCATCCTGCCAGGGTTTTAGTTTAAGCAAGTCAGCACTTCTGCCGCTGTGATAAAGCGAATCCGCGCGATGCAGCATCAAACCTTCACCTCCCTTTTTGACAACATCATCCAGCATTTTCAGCAACTCCTCCTCCGAATTCAGGCGAATTTGTGGAATTGCCTTCAGCCATGGTATTTTTGCGGAGGCTGTCAAATTTACCATCATTTTAAATCTTGTGGTGAAATTTCCACTACTATCTGGAAGCTCAAATAACATGTAGCGTACCTGTTTCCATTCAAGTTCAACAGGGATTTTTTTACGGACAATTCCGGAAAGCCGATCAAAGGTTCCGCGTCCCATCCAAAGCTCGCCATCCATCGGTTGAGCAGGGAAATTCTCTGTAAACCATTTCGGAGCATGAATCAGTTTCCCACTGCGAAAATGAAGTTTTTCGCCATTCCAAATTCCGCGGACTCCATCCAGTTTTTCACTGACCAACCATTGCGAAACATCTTCCTGCCGGTAAACTTTTGCCAGCAACGGTTCTATTTTATGCTCTTTTCCAACACTATCACCTGCGGAAAGAGGCGTCGCGCAAAAAATCATAGCAGAAAAAAATAAAAACAGCAGAAGATTGCGATATAGAAATTTGAAAGTCATAGCTGATTTTGAATTAATTCTGAGCAATTTTCATGTTCACTAACTCAGCTCTCCGGTCTTGGGCAAAAGAAAGCGATCCAGCAATTCATTTGCGAGACGAATGTATCCAGTGGCACCCGCTGAATTCAAGTGACGTTGAATAACATCTATGCCTAAATTACTTGCTTCAAGAATATGTGGACAATTTGGAATAATGGTTTCAAAAACAGAGTCGCCGAGAGTCTTACAAATTTGTTTGCAAACTTGACGGTGGGACAGAATATCATCATCATACATGGTCAGTAAAATCCCTGCCAGACGCAGCCTCGGTTCAATAGTCCTCTGCAATTCCTTGAAAGCCTGCAAAAAGCGTTTAAGAGATTTGATGGCTAAAGTTTCACATTCAAGAGGAACAATAATGAGGTCTGCCGCGAGCATCGCGTTAATGCTGAGGGAACTGGTAGATGCGGGGGCGTCCATGATAATAAAGTCATAGATACCCGAGGCATTCTTCTCAGTCCACTGTGCGACATGGTAATAATCAGCCGCGATTTTGTTGACGGTTTGTTCGGTCAACAGGTCTTGAATATTTGAAAGCAGGAGGTCAAGATTTTGATGTTTGCCGGTGGTTATAATTTCCTGGAGCGAAATATTGGGAGTGCAAAAAACTTCTCGGATACCCAAACCGTCTGGCTTTTCTACACCGAGGGAGTGATGAACCGAACCTTGTGGATCAAGGTCCACCAGAAGCGTTTTGTAACCTCCAAGGGCAAAGGCAGTTGCCAAATGTACTGCTGAGGTTGTTTTACCAACCCCGCCTTTTTGGCTGGCGAATGTAATAACTTTTGCCATTTTGGGGCCGCTAACCTGAAGTCAAATTAAGTTCTGCACCTTAGAATATTCATTTACGATTCATTGGAGAGTTTAACACAGGATCAATTAAAAGCAAACCATTCTCGGCAGGATTGGAAGATTCAGCTCAAACTGAATCAATGGCGCTTTGTAGTTTTTCGCGTACATTTTTCGCGAATTCTACCAAATATGTACGTCCGGTTGCCTGCACCATCATTTCAGGGTCAATGACTCCAATTACGGTTTCTCCATTTTCCGGATGTTAGCTATCATTTACAACACGCTTGATTCCATCTTTTGTTTCTGCTGTCATTTTTATTCTCTTTTTATTTTCTGTTACTCTGAGTTATTTATTTACGTTAGGTGAGATGTTCCTCTTTTTAAAGCAAAGCTTCGACTTCTTCCATCAGATGATCTTCAATATTAATATCTCCCGTGAATTGACATACAATTCTACCAGACAATTTTGTTTTGATTTATTTTCACACCTCTTGAGGTAAAAACTATTCTCAATTCCTTTTATTATTACGCTTTTTCACCCATTGAAACGAATCAGGCATAAGCAACATGGATGGTACGTGCTTCGGATTCTTGGTGATTTTGATGCACAACCACATCAATACTTTGATCCAACGCATTCAAAAAACTAAACAATCTTTCAATTGAAAAACCTGAAAGCTTTCCACATTTCAACGCAGAAATTTTAGGTTGATCTACATTTAAGATCTTTGCGGCTTCTTTTTGTGTTAAACCTTTCTCACTGATAATTTTGTTAATGATAAAAATCAACTCTGCTTTCGCTAGTTTTTCCTCTGGGTTTGCACTGCCCAAGTCTTTGAAAATATTCTCTGACCCTTCTGTATAATCTTGTTTCATTTTGACTCCTCTGCCATTTTTTGAGCAAACATTAGTCTGGATTTTATCACCTGCATATCAGGTTTTGGAGTTGATTTTCCATGATGAGATTTCTTCTTGAAAACATGCAGAACATATAAACTTTCACCAAGTTTAACCGTATAAACTGTTCTGTAGGTATCTCTCCGAAAATCTGACTTGATCTCAATGACTCCCAACAGACCTTTAAGTGGTTTGGACTTATTCGGCATTTCCCCTTGTTGGGCTTCATATAAAGCAAAACCCACATCATCTTTCACTCCTTCCGGACAATCCTGCAAATCTTTCAATGAAGAACCCATCCAAATAATTTTCTTCATTATTTTTCCTCCGGCCTAACACTATGCCACATTTAGCATATTAATTAAAGATATTATTTCTTTTTGTGTCAGTCTCCACCTTCTCTTGACCATTTCCCTTTTTATAATTCCCCCACTTACTCAATCAATATCGTAATAATATCTGTTCAGGCAAAAACAACGGAGGAGGTGATTTTGTGTGTTTGGACTTCTTTATCAATTTCATCACCAAAGCTATTAATGGCAATTTTCATGCTGTAGTGCGACTGCAAATTAAGCCAAAATTCCGGCTCAATGCCAAAGTATTTACCCAATCGTAAAGCTGTGTCCGCAGTGATTTCCCTCTTACCGTGAATGATTTGACTTATCCGGTTTGCCGGAACTTTCAAGTCTTTAGCAAATTGGCTCTGAGTAATCCCCATCGGCTTTAAAAATTCTTCCAATAACACTTCACCGGGTGTGATGGGTTCTAATTTTTTCATCATATTTTCATCCTTTGTGATAATCAACGATTTCGACATCTCCGGCAGCGCCATCATGCCAACTAAAACAAATGCGCCAACGGTTGTTAATCCGAATACTGAATTGCCCCAGACGATCGCCTGATAATGCTTCAAGACGATTCCCTGGAGGAACACGTAAACTGACAATAGAAACAGCCGCATTCAGAACCTCCAGTTTGATTCTGGCGTTTCTGGAAATGCTTCTGAATCTTTTGACATCCAGATCGTGAAACAATTTTTCTGTATTTTTGCATTTGAAATTATGAATCATACTTTCATAATATGACGAGTGCCGTCATTCGTCAAGATATGTTTTAAAATAGGATTATTTATTGTGTAAGTCCCCTCCGCAAACCTTGAACGGTAGCCCCCCGGCGAGCCTTTCCTCGACCCGATCGGGGGTGGCGGTGAAACACAAATGTGGAGAACAATTCTGAATGGTAGCCCCGGACACCGTTCCGGGGAATCGTAAGTTCAAATCATTAAAATTATATCCCCGGACAGTACTTGCACTTTAAAGGGTAGCGTCCTCTTTTATTTTGCTCTGTGCGGTCGTCCACGATTTTTTCTGTAATTTTCGACCACTTCCGGTAAGACTTAAGTAGCCGTCCGCATTTGTGAAAATTCTTTTTCTGTGGCTTCCAAAGTGTCAGGGTCTGCGGAAATGCCAGTGTTGATTGCGAGCTCTTCTTTTTCAGTCGGAGGAATTAGTTTTGATTTGTTCAACATAATGATTCAACTCCCGTAAATTTGATTTGCGTAAACTGATGATAAGTTTTGTGCCGATATCACCCAATAATTAAGTCACATGTAAACTTCTGTATGAAACTGGATTTATCAACATCACTCATCGTACACAGCGGATATAATTCTTGTCGGACTTACCTTCATCATCCCTGAAAATATTTCAAGCCAATGCACAAAACCGGATATCAGAACTGATGTTAAATTAAATTAAATGGGGAAATTTCCCGTTTGCAAAATATTACTCATGAACCATAAAACCAACAGATTCCCCACTATTGTAAGGATCAAATTTAATTATCACATCACCACTATAGTTTGAAATCGTTGCGCTATCGTCATCAGTGCTGCTTGTTTTAAGATGGTTACCCACTCCCTTATAAACTGAATAGTATAAAGCATTACCACTCCATAAAATTGTATAAGTAGATGAAGAAGATGCGCTGAATTTCGCATAATAATTATTTGAACCTGAGCTTAGTGTTGCTTGATAGACTCTTTCTGTACTTATCGAAGTTGCAGTTAATGCGTTAGTAGAAAGGGAAACAGCCGACTGACAGTAAGAGTTTTTTTCAGCATGATAATCGATTATGGAACCACCTGAAATTGAAAATGAAACTGTTTCCCCACTATTGTAAGGATCAAATTTAATGATCACATCTCCACTATAGTTTGAAATCGTTGCGCTATCGTCATCAGTGCTGCTTGTTTTAAGATGGTTACCCACTCCCTTATAAACTGAATAGTATAAAGCATTCCCACTCCATGCAATTGTATAAGTAGATGAAGAAGATGCTCCAAAAAAGAAATAGTAATTTTTTGAACCTGAACTTAATGTTGTTGTTCTCGTACTGCCAGAAGTAAGTTTTGTGGCAAACAAAGCAGAAGTCCCTGCCGTAGAAGAATTTGTTAATCCACAGTAAATATTAGGAATTGAATAATATGTAATTGAGTCGTTTGCCTCTGATGAAACATTCCCCGCAGAATCCTGAAACCAGACATAGACAGTTTTTAACCCACTACCTCCGGTCAAGGTGTGGGAAACGCTTCCGCTATAGGAAGTTGCTGAAGTGACAGATGTCCAACCGCTGGCGCTGGATGAGGGGGTACTTGATGTTTGGGAAAGGTAATAGCCGGTTACTCCACCATCGTCTAATGCAGATAGTGAAAGGGTGACACTCGATGAAGCTGTAGAACTCGCTCCGCTGTTAATGGTAATCGAAGGATTGGTAGGAGCGCTTTGATCGGTTATAATAAGTTGAATTGAATCTGAAGCATAATCAGACACGTTGCCTGCAGAATCTTTCACCCATAAATAAACTGTTTTAGTAAATGTTCCCACCTGACCAGGACTTGAAATGGTATAACTTTTTGTGGTAGAGAGGCTATTGGTCTTAGTTATATCTATCCAGCCTGTTGCAGTAGCACTTGGATCTGTAGAAGTCTCTGAAGCATAATAAGCAGTAATTCCGCTTAAGCTGTCACTTGCTGATATTGTTAAGTTTACTACTGTATTAGAGGTACTTGAATCACCTGAGTTGATACTTACAGATGATACAGTAGGTGCAGTGCTGTCGTAAAGGATAGACGCCGAAGTTTGAACTGATATTTTATTAGCACCATCCCGAAACCAGGCATAAAGAGAATGCGATTTTTCCACAGCACTGATTGTCTCGGAAACTTGTTTTGAAAAACGGGCTGTGGAGGTAACACTATTCCAGTTTGAATCGGAGATTGTTGGGTTTGCCGATTGGCTGGAAACATAATAAGCTGTTACTCCAACCGCATCTCTGGCAGTCAGTTTCAGCGTTACATCGGTCTGGTTTGTGGCAACAACTCCGTCGTTAATCGTCAAACTACCTTGTGGTGGGGTGAAGCCATCTGCCTCATTTATATCTCGTGTCACATGCCCACTTTCGAGGGCATTTTTCATTCCGGAATCTGTTTCGGAGCCACAACTTGCTAAAAACACCAATACGAGTAAGGCTGAAAAAGTCCAAATTGAATTCTTTATTACCATTATATTTTTCATGAAGTATTTCATTTCAAAAAGTCCAACTAACACCATAAGTGTAGCCAATTCCATTCACAAGTGAGTACCGAAAGCGAGTCTCCAGAGAAATTTGATTTTGTATCATCCAGTCAGAGAATGCAGAAAAATCGTAGCCTCCTTCGACGAGAAAGGAACTGTTGACGTGTTTTTGTGTACCTTGAGCCGCAAGAAAATTAAAAGTTATACGTTCCCAGCCCAAAGCATAATTCCATCCCGGGTCCCATCCAGGTGAATATAACAAGCGGAGTACATTTGCTGTTGTTCCCGTTACAGTATAGAGTTGCTCTCCATCCACGAGATAGAAAGGTGGTGATGGTTCAGTAATGGTTCCGGAACCATTCAATAATTTAATACTAACTAAATGTCTACCCGGTGACAATATCCCATGAATGCTAAATCCGGAGACGCTATAATTTGAATTTATATTTGAACCTCCGGCCCCCTTGAGAGTAAGGCTAAAGAAATCCTGTTCATAAGCCACTCCAAATCTAAGACCTGCTCGATCAGGTGTCCGCAACCACTCGAAGGTAACCCTGCTGAAACCATCCGGTTCTATTTTGACCGATTTGTTTTCTGAATACGCTCTACCATCTTTGATTTCAACCCCCAACCATCGATTTGCAGGAACTTCAAAAGTTTCCGAAATTTTTCCTCCCATTCGCCCGACAGCATCACCGTTAACATAAACACTGGCATATTTATTTTCCGGCGGTACCCGTACAAGTAAACGCCCTGGCTTGGGTTTGAGCGTATAGGATTTTGTTCCGAGATTGCGTTTGTTAATATTCAGGGTTTGCGTAGATATTTTGTAATTTTCCAAGATAAGTTTAAGAGTGTAAGAACCAAAAGCCGGACGGATATTGGCCGGTGTTTTCAGCGAGGTGCCGTTTGAATCACGTTCTAACTTGCTATTAAGCATGATGTAGGCACCGGAAGGGTTTGAGGTGATGCGGATACTTCCCCGTTTGCGGACTAGCTTGACATGCTTTTTACGTTTTTCACCAGGCTTCAAGGTGAACTCTTCGGTGAAGTCATTGTAACCTTCTGCTACCATCAAAACTTCCAGTGGTTTTCTGGCATCCACACTCAAGTCGAGCGGTGTTTTTCCCTGATCTCGGCCATCCAGAAAAACTTGTGACTGTGGAGTTGATTCCAAACGCAAACTGGCTTTTCCACGTTGAATCAACATTTCTCCCGGTCGCAAAGCGGTCAACATCCCGGACAGGGTTTTGCGTGCTTTTGAGAGCGAGCAGTTTTTGCAAAGTTCGTTTCGTCTTGATGTTACCCCGTCCAAATCCTGGCGCGCTGCCGTCAAGTCCCAGCCCTCGCCAGTGTCAATGACTTCCAGCGAAAAAGTGTAATCAACGTCAAGCATTTCTCCCATGATTTTGACACAAGCTTCTTCGGTACAGTTTTCAGAAGAAAGTCTGTCGATGGCCACGTCGCGTGCCTGTTCTATTTCCTTTTCGCTCTTGAGTTCGTAATAGGACGAGAGTTCGGTCTGGACATGGTTATTCAAGGAACCCTGCAAACCTTTTTTGTCCAAGTCAACAAAATAAATCGGCAACAGCATCGCGGTTGGTTTGATTTGAGCCTGAAGCGGAAAAGCTAAAAATAGCCCCGCCAAGCACTGCAAAAGATATTTCCTGAGTTTCATGTTTTATGTTTTTGTATTTGGAAAAAGCCACAGATTTACACGGATAAGCACGGAAATTATTTAATCCGAACAATCCGCGATGAACCTTTAAAAAGCCTGTAACAGTGTCATTTCGAGTAAAGCGAGAAATCTATTTATATTTACCACACTAAATCATTAAGATTTCTCCCTATGGTCGAAATGACAAATAGACGATTTCACACTTTTTACGACTGAATCATCCGTGGCCAAAAAAATCAGTTTGAAAACTGTTTATTAAATTCCTCATCAAAGGTTTTTTTGATGGTATCACGATGTTCTTCGCCTGCATCTTTGAGCTGCTTGCGGATGACTTTTCCGTGAACGTCACCGGCCATGCGGTCCAAATCAACCTGATTGATAACTACCCAAACGTACAACTCACCGTTTTCCGGATCTTTCCATTGCTTAATCGGACGTGAATTTTTTAAGCGCAAATTGACCAGACCACGTATAGCATTTTGCGTTTGCAGAGTTCCCAACTCACTTGCTCCGGCCACGCCCTGCTCAATCAAACGTTGGCGCGTTTGGGAAATCGCGCTTTGGATTTTTGTGTCCACATTTTGAGCCAGCGCGTTTCTTGCGGTCAGCATCGCGTCATCAATCTGGACCTGGGTTCCCATTCCGGATTTAGGTGAAATCCCAATCGCGCCTTCACCTTTTTCATAGTGACCCATTGTTTGCACCCAATCCGGTTTTTCGTCAATATCGCTTCCAGTTTTAACAGCAGCTTTTTCTGCACACGCGGATAAAGCCAAAGCGATTCCAAGTGTGATAAGTATATTTTTCATTGTGTCTCCTTGATTAGAAATTTTTGATTACAGCCGCTAAGGTTACAAAGAAGCGCTAATTAAAATTAACTATTTTCTTCTTAACCTTCTTAGCATTCTTAGCGCACTTAGTGGCTATTTTTGAGACAAAGCCAGTTTCAGTTCTGTAACAAGTTGCTTTTCAAACTCATTGAGTCCTTTTTCAACTGTTCGCAAAAACAGATTTTGCCTCCGGTCATCCTCCAGACTATCCGGAGCTTTGACCATAAAACGCCGTACCTGAAAAGACTTCCGGAAAAGCGGCGCACCTTCCTTTCCATAAGCAGCCACATTCAAAAAAACTGTGGCCAGTCCTTTAAACATCTTACCTTCATACGCATCGAGTCTTCCGGAAAGCGAGAGAATCAGCACAAAACTTTCAGGATTTTTTCCCAGTGCTTCCACAACACGTTTCCGCAGAGCATTTCCACGCAAAGCCTGCCAGTCCTGAAAAATTCCGCCTGCCATAAAAACAGCGTTTTCACTCCGTAGTGCTTCAATATATCTTTGCTGAAACAGGCTTTGTGTTTCTTTGCGATTCAAGTTTGGTGTTTTCTCATTATCCGTAAAGGCCAGCAGCAACGGCGGAAATGCGCCTGGAACAATTTTTTCAACAGTTTCGGTTTTTGTTTCCGTTTCTTCCGGACGTTCCATACGCGCCAGGGTTTGCAGTTGTTTTTCCGGCCGCCAATAGAAATGGGTGAAGCGCACGTTTTTCAATTCTATGTTCGCGGTCCTTTCACGAATTTCACTCTGAAATGTTTTGTGTCCTTCAACGCCATCCGCACTGAATTCCGCATAAGTTCGGCTGCCAGTTTCTGAACGCAGTTTTACGGAAATAAGTTTGAGCAAACTATTGCGTGCTTTGGTTTCCCCCTCTTCACGGCAAGTATTTGCGTTTTCACAAAAATCGACAAAAGCCAATCCGCAATAAAACTGCTTTCCGCACTCCGCAGGAAGTTCGCTCACCCAGTCCGGTGAAACCTCACCTTCTTCCAGAGTGACGAGTGATTGCGGCTTTGTTACCTGAATGATGTGATTTTCTTCCGGAACGCTGGTGGCGTTATCGAAATTCGCATCCAGTTCCTGCGTCAGTATTTGTTGATGCTGCTTGTTTGCTGTTTCCAGTTTCGACATATTTATCTGAATTTGCTCCACGTTTGGAAAACAAGCACTGACGAAAAACAAAAAGAAATTCGCCACCAGAAACGTCCGGATGATCTCCCCGAAACGGAGTTCGGGGCTACCATTATCACTTTCCCCGCAACCCCCGATCTGGTCGAGGGCAGGCTCGCCGGGGCTACCATTTCCACTTTCCCCGCAACCCCCGATCGGGTCGAGGGCAGGCTCGCCGGGGCTACCATTACAGAAATTTTTCAAAACACCTTTTTTATTTTATCCAAAAATCCGGGGCCGGTTCCTTCGAGTATCAGGACGAGTTTCCCGCTGCCGTCTATCACAATAATGGTTGGATAGAGCACTAAAGTCCCAATACGTTTTGCTAGTGGAAACGCACCGTAATTTGACATTTTTTTAAGCAAAGTCCCAATTTGGTCAAAATAAACATTTTCCGGCGGAATGTTCAGGCGCTCAATAAATTTTCGAATTTGACGTTCCGTATCCGGTGCGTCTGTGATTTTTAACGCCTTAACGTAAGCATCGACAAAAAGCAATTGCTCCAGCCGTCCTTCCCGGCGCATGAATTTAAACAATTCCGGCATTTCCTTGATACAGGGCGGACAGTGTGTAAAAAAGAAAGAAAGCACGATTGGCCGCCCCAAATGCTTCCGCGAATCAAAACGCTCTCCCGAAAGATTGCGAATGCGGAAAGACGGAATCTTCGTCTTCTCCTGTGCCTGCAAAACCGTGCTTGTTCCAAGCAAAATGAACAGCGAAACTATAATTAAATAATGCTTCATAATTTGCTTATGCTTGATATTGATTGTTTTTCTGCACTTGTTCTTTGTGTCTGAATGCTTTATTGTGACAGACAATATCTTCATCATTTTTGTTCTATACACTGGATTGAGTTTTTTGCGAGTCCAGCCTTTTTTCTTCAAGATTGAAGGATTGGAATGGCCGAACATCCACACCCTAAAATACAAATGAGAAAACCGATGCAAATTGAAACAACTTTCGCGGATTTGCCCAAATGCCTTGAAAATTTATCGTATCCTCCACAAACCAAAGTCCAGTTGTTTTTTGAGGAACAGCCTCCCGCAAAAGAAAATTCTATTTTGGGTTTGTTCGCAAATGAAACTGAACTCATCGATAAAGTGAGCAAATCAATCATGCAATCACGAGAAAATGATGCTTTGCGGAACCCGAAATGAAAAGTACCCTGCTGGATTCTGATATCTTTTCTGAAATTCTCAAACAGAAAAATGAAAATATTGTCACCAAGGCAATACAGTATTTTCAGACCTTTGGTACATATTGCATTTCAACTATCACGGTAATGGAAATTGTTAAAGGTTTTCACAAAGTCCAGCGTGAAGAACAGCTTCAATATTTTTTGAGCACTCTTTCACAAGTTGAAGTGATCGCTCTGGATTTCAAAAGCTCCGAAATTTCCGGTAGAATCTACGCGGATTTAGAAAGAACCGGACAACCCATTGGCCGCGCAGACCCGATGATTGCCGGGATCGCCATTAATCACAATTTAGTTTTAGCCACAGGTAACACCGACCATTATCAGCGTATTCAAAAGCTCGGTTATCCACTGGAGATTGAAAATTGGAAAGATGATTAAGCAACAAACCACCTCCCCCGCAGTTCCACCTCACGAAAACTCCCCGCACCTCCGCAACAAAACCGGGGTACTCTGGATCATGCCTTTTAACTTTTGTAAAATGTTCAAGGTGTTTTCTTCGTTCTCCAAAGTTAGGTCTTTCCTAAAAATATCTTCTCTATTGTTCCGTAATGTCTTTGAAAAATCGTTGTGCGAATCCGCAGAACAGCCCATCAAAACCCGTAATGCACTCAAGTGTTCTCCTTGCCCTCGTGAAACGTCTTCCTGTAAAAAGACATAGGAATTTCGGATAAATTTGAGTCTGTTAAGCGTTGTATTTTTGTTATATTTACTTATATCGTATGTTGTAAGCGCCGATA
>Ga0208335_1000064_pt1 | contig 43684 bp, 48 predicted proteins | sample DeeseametaMP0759_FD_184202 | JGI IMG/M metagenome (GOLD analysis project Ga0208335, IMG submission 184202) | Marine microbial communities from the Deep Atlantic Ocean - MP0759 (SPAdes) | ecosystem: Environmental > Aquatic > Marine > Oceanic | place: West of Cape Town, South Africa, South...
GCGATTGGAGATTTTGTGATGTGGTTAGATTCCGCAAAGGAGTACCGTCAATTATACCCTCCTGACAAATACAAAATCGTACTGGTGGGAAATATAATTTGGTGTGATTTGGCAAAAGTTTTGCCATATTGGGATGATGTTCTTGCAGTAAACGTCAAACAATTTAAAACTTTTTCCCGTTACCGCGTCAATCTCCTTCGGCAAGTATGTAACTTGGGTGCAAAAATTGCTGTCCAGCCCACGTTTTCACGTGAATTTTATCACGGTGATTCCCTAGTAAGGGCCAGTAATGCTTTTCGAAAAGTGAGTTCAGTGGGAGATATGAGTAACCGTAACTGGCTTAAAAAAACATTGGCAAACGGCTGGCACACAGAATTGATACCCGCTTCGGTTCAGATGATGACGGAACTTGAGCGCAACGCTGAGTTTTTTCAGGGTCTTTCAGACAAACCGCACAAAATTTTCTATCCCAAATTGGAACTTCCTCAAATAGTAACTTCTTCTAATTGGGAAAACAGAGAATACTATGTGTTGTTTCCTGGAGTGAGTGCGGCCTTGCGACAATGGCCTATTGAATCCTTTGCGGAAATTGCTGATCGCATTTATGATGCAACTGGTTTGAATGGGATTTTAGACGGTGCTCCAAACGAAAAACTCCTGTCAAAATCAATACAAGACCTGGCAAAAGCACCTTTGGACTGGGCAGGAACACGATTGGCTGAATTACCTACACTGTTGAAATATGCAAAGTTTGTGGTAAGTTGTGAGACAAGCGCAGTATATATTTCTGCTGCCGTACAGACACCTGTAATATGTGTATTGGGAGGAGCTTACTTTGGTCGTTTTCTTCCTTATCCAGAGTTATCCGGTCAGGAAATTTATTTAAAAACAGCCTCTTATCCTATGTCTTGCTTCGGTTGTAATGCGAAGTGTGTTTATTCTTTAAAAAAAGATGAGCCTGCTCCCTGCGTTTCAAATATCAGCGTTGACGCAGTTTGGAAGGAAGTTGAAAAAATAATTGAAAACGGGGTGAATTGAGAAAGTTGCGGTTTTTTCACTGAAACTTGACTCCCAAAAATTATATGAACTATAATTTGAACCATTCTGAACTAATTATGGTTCAAAATACAATCAGGGAAAAAAATGACTTCAATCACGATACATGGACTGAATGATCCTCTCGACCGCCTCATCAGGGAAAAGGCACATCAGGATAAAACCAGTCTTAACAAAACCATCAAAAAACTTTTATCAGAAGCTCTCGGGTTGAATGCCTCTGAAACATATAATTATAAAGAAGATTTTTTGGATTTATGTGGAATTTGGGGAGTTGGAGAAGGAAATGAGTTCATTGCGAACACAAAAGAATTTTCAGAAGTTAATGAAGAAGACTGGAAATGAAAAAAGTTTTACTCGATACTAATGCTTATGGTGCTTACCTGCAAGGTGACCAAAAAGTACTCAACACTCTTGCTGATGCGAATACAACATTCATTTCGATATTTGTTCTGGGTGAGTTGTATGCAGGATTCTAAGACGGGATTCGTGAAATAAAAAACGTTGAAATTTTGCGCCGCTTCCTTAGCAAGACAACTGTCATTATACTCGAGGCAACGCAGGAAACAGCAGACATTTTTGGTACAGTAAAAAATTCTCTTAAACTCGCTGGAACCCCTATTCCAATCAATGATGTCTGGATTGCATCACACGCGCTTGAAACCAGTTCAGTAATTGTTACTTACGACAAACACTTTGACTTCGTTCCCGGTATAAGAGTCTGGAAATAAACTTTTGGTATTTACCCTTTGCCTTCAGTCTTTTCCCGCAGTTCAGCAATTCTGTCCCGCAATTCCGCCGCACGTTCAAATTCGAGGGATTCCGCTGCTTCACGCATTTCTTCCTCAAATTCCGTAATTTTTTCTTCCATGTGAATTATTGTTTCATAGACCGGAGTTTCTTCCGCCGCGTAAGAATCACTTTCCAGCATCTCATTCAGTTCGACTGGCGCAAAGGACGGCGCTATTTTTCGGTAAATCGTTTTGGGGACAATGCCGTGTTTTTTATTGTAAGCTTCCTGTTTTTGACGGCGTTTATCTGTGAGGTCAAGCGTAATTTGCATAGATGCGGTGATTCTGTCCGCATACATGATTACACGTCCGTTGACGTTACGGGAGGCACGTCCGCAGGTTTGAATCAGTGAACGTACTGATCGTAAAAATCCCTCTTTGTCCGCATCAAAAATTCCTACCAACGAAACTTCCGGCAAATCCAATCCTTCCCGGAGGAGGTTTATTCCAACCAAAACATCAAATTCTCCGGCACGCAGATCGTGCAAAATCTGAGTCCGTTCCACCACATCCACGTCTGAATGCATGTAGCGCACTCTCACATCGAGATCGTCATAATATTCCGTGAGATCTTCAGCCATTCGTTTTGTGAGGGTGGTGACAAGAACTCGCTCTTTGCGTTTGGCCCGCAAACGGATTTCATGCAGCATATCATCAACCTGTCCAAGCACCGGCCGAATTTCGATTATTGGCTCAAGCAAACCGGTAGGACGTACCACGAGTTCCGCCATTTGACCTTTGGTTTGCTCCAGTTCATAATCTCCCGGAGTTGCTGAAACATAAATCGTTCTTTGCGGAAATTCCACAAATTCCGGAAACTGGAGAGGCCGGTTATCCACTGCGGAAGGAAGTCGGAATCCATGTTCTACAAGTGTAGATTTTCTCGAAAAATCGCCTTTATTCATGGCTCTAAGTTGAGGCAGAGTCATGTGACTTTCATCCACAAAAATCAAAGAATCATCCGGAAAATAATTTAGCAATGTAGCAGGAGGGGTTCCGGATTCGCGGCGATCAATGATGCGGCTGTAATTTTCAATCCCGGAACATGAACCAGTTTGTTCAATCATTTCAAGGTCATATTCGGTACGTTGCAAAAGCCGTTGTGCTTCCAGAATTTTATTGTTTGCATGGAAGTCTTCGAGACGCTCCTTTAGTTCTTTGCGGATCATACGCAAAGTTTCCGGAATATGTTCAGCAGGCGCGACATAATGTGAAGCAGGATAAATAACAAAATGCTGGAATGACATTTGCTTTTTTCCGGTCAGCGGATCGAAGCGGACTAAACTTTCAATTTCGTCTCCAAACAATTCCACACGAATTGCGGATTCTGATTCTGCCAGATAAATATCGATCACATCACCGCGTACCCGAAAAGTTCCTCTGTGAAAATCAATATCGTTTCGGGTGTAAAGTAATTCTACCAGTCTTGCTAAAATAACCTGGCGTGAAAAGCGTTCTCCTACTTTAAAAATGAGGAGCATTTTTTCGTATTTTTCCGGAGAACCAATTCCGTAAATGCAGGAAACACTGGCCACAATCAGCACATCGCGACGCTCCAAAAGCGAACGTGTTGCCGATAAGCGCAAGCGGTCAAGATTGTCATTGAGCGCGGTATCCTTTTCGATGTAAAGGTCGCGGCTTGGAACATAAGCTTCAGGCTGGTAGTAGTCATAGTAACTGACAAAATACTCGACCGCGTTTTCAGGAAAGAAGGTTTGGAATTCGTTATAAAGCTGGGCTGCAAGAGTTTTATTGTGCGCAATAACCAGGGTGGGACGTTGCAGTTTTTGAACTACATTGGCCATCGCAAATGTTTTTCCGGAACCGGTAATACCCAGCAAGACTTGGTGTTTCTGTTTTTTTTCAACACCATTCACCAAAGCCTCAATTGCTTGTGGCTGATCTCCAGCTGGTTTGAATTCAGATTGAAGATTAAATTGCATAAATATTTCTGTTAAATATCAATCACTTCCTTCGGCCACTGGATCATTCCCTGCGGATAAATAACGTTCAAAGCATACAGTCCATGCGCCGGTGCGGTAATTCCGGCTAATTTACGTTGGCCACTTTCAAGCGCTTCTGAAACATCGTCAACACTTTTACGGCCCTGTCCTACTTCAACCAAAGTTCCAATAATTATGCGAACCATGTGCTGCAGAAAAGAGTTTGCTTCAATTTCTATTTGCAGGGTTGCGTAGCGGAAATCCGTTTTGGTGATCAAAATTTCATGGATGGTTTTGAACGGATTTGGTGAAGAACAACTTGCGGCGCGAAATGCCGAAAAATCGTGTTCTCCGATTAAAATTTGCGCTGCTTCATCCATCCGTTTTAAATCCAAAGCCTGGTTAATCCACCAACTTTGGTTTCGTGAAAATACTGCCTGAAATGGTCGGTTGTAAATTAGATAGCGGTAACGTTTTCCGCTTGCGCTGTGTCTCGCGTGAAATCCCGGAGAAACTTTTTGTACGGATTTAATAACAATATCAGTCGGCAAAACGGCATTTAACGCAATGCGCCACTTTCCCGTCGTTTTGAAGTTTTCTGCTGAAGATTTAAAATTTGCAGTGAAATTAAGGGCATGCACACCGGAATCGGTACGTCCCGCACCGTGAACTTTTACGCACTCTCCAGTCAAACGTTTAACTGCCTGTTCGAGGGCTTCTTCGATGGTGGGTGAATTTGGTTGAACCTGCCATCCGTGATAGCAGGTTCCGTCATAGGTCAGCAGGAGCAACCAGTTTTGTGCAGCAGGCACGGTAGTTTTTTTGAAGCGTTAGCTGTTTGCCTGTTCTGCCAACGCACGAACGCGGGATGGATCATTACCAGTAACACTGTCAACTTCTTTTCCATCTTTGAGCAGGACAATATAAGGAATTCCACGGACTCCGAAGCGTGCTGCAGTCTGCATATTTTTGTCCACATCAAGCTTGCAAACTTTGAGTTTGCCTTCCATATTTCCGGCAATTTCGTCGATCAATGGAGCCAAGGATACACATGGACCACACCATGTTGCCCAAAAATCTACGAGCGCATAGCCCGATTTCGTTTCTTCTTCAAAGTTGGAATCCTCAAGGTGAAAAACCTTGTCGCTTGCCATAATTTGCTCCTGTTTGGGTAACGAATTAAATCCGGATATTTTAGTTAAAACATATTTCAATCCGTTAGAAAGACGAACTGAGACTGGTAATTATGCCAAATAGTCGAAAGAAAAACAAGTTTATTACAGTTGATCTTCAATAACGATGTTGAAATATGCTGGAAATAATCTTTTAAAATTTATCTCTTAAAATACATTTAAAAGATAAATTTGCGGAAAAATCTTGCTTAATAACAACTATCTTCTAGTTTTATGCGAGAATAAATGGCCTTCATGCTTCCTGTATGTAATAATTGACAGTGCAGATTGCGCCCACTTAATTAACCACATAAAATGAATGAGTGAATTGATTCAACAAAAAATGCGTCAGTATCTGGTTCATTCTTTTCTATATTATCAACTGGATGAGTCAATCATTTCTGACAGACATTATGATCAAATTTGTACTGAAACAATACAGTTAATGAAAACCCATACAGGCTCAAGTCTTCTGACTTATCAAGAATTAGTAAAAAAAAGTCTCTCAGAAGATGCCTCAGGATTTTCTGTTAGAAAATATCCAACTGAAATTGTCAGTTCTGCCTTGCACTTGCTCTATCAAAATAATTCAATTAAATCAATATCATTTGTTAGCTTTTTAGCTCGTTATGGTTACAGACTACCTGAGATCCCGAATGCCTAGGAAAAAAATAGAAAATACGCTTCGTCAGAAAGAAAATCTCATTCCCCGGGAAGAAGAAAATATTTCAACGGAAAAAGAGTCACTTCAGTTCCTCTGCCAAAAAATTCGGGAAGCACGAATTGCTAATAAACTTTCGCTTGAAAGCGTCTCAGGCCACCTTCATATCGGCGTGAAGATTCTTGAGGCTATCGAAGAAGGAAAGCCTGAAAATGGACCAACTCCCGTGTTTTTTCGTGGTATGGTTCGTACTTACAGTCAGTTTTTAGAATTGGATAAAACTGAAATAATAGATAAAATAGATAATCTCCTGAAAGCCCAAGATCCTGTTGAAGAAATAAAAATAGAAATCCTTAAACCGATTTTAGAAACCAAAGATTCGCATCCGATTCGTAATGCTTTTACAATTTTAGTCATTTTGCTTGGTGGGTACTTATTCTATTCCTTTTATATTGTGCAGGAACCTATATTTCTTGCAAGTGACAATATCACACAGACCGCACCCGAGGTTGTTGAAGTTGAAACTAAAATCGACCCTGAACAGACGATCACCCCAACAATTCAGGAGCTTGTTGTCGTTCCAGAATCATCTCCTGAAATACAGGAAGAGTCAATTGAGGTTCCACCGACAGATGAAAATCAAACTGAGAAGGTCGAAAGTATACAGCCGGAAGTAGTGGTAATTCCCGTGGAGCCACTCACACTTGAAGTGGAAGCCTCCGAAGGAACTTGGGTCAGCATCTCTGTTGATGGCAAAGAAACAGAAGAATTTAGAATTGAAGCTGATGAAATTCAACAGTGGGAAGCAACAGATAGTTATTTACTCACACTTGGAAATACTCAGGTTGTCAGGGTTTTGTTGAACGGTAGAGAAATTGAGACAAACCGTACACACCAACTACTCATTGATTGGATTGTTGACTCAAGTTTGTTACCTTAAATTTTTTCAGCATTTTGTTTTCAGTGTAGAAGCGTTTTTTAAATAGTGTTGGGGACATGATTTTGGATTCTGGTATCTACCTTGAATTGTGAGCAAATTTCCAACAAGCGTTTAAGCGAATTTAATTGCAGCAAGCAAAAATTTATTCGCAGCAAATCTCGTCCATTGATGGTCATAAATTCCATGCAGCAAGTCCCTCCATTCGAACACGGGAAGCGCTACCGTCCGCTAAGTCAACATTATCGGGAACGATTTGGTGAAAAAGTATATAAGGTCAGCGTTTCTGTCGCGGAATCATGTCCAAACAGAGACGGTAAAAACGGAATGTCTGTCTGCGTTTTTTGTGATGAATGGGGTTCTGCCGCTTATCATCAGCAGCGTGACCAACCTATACGGGAACAAATCCAAATTAACCGTGAGGCAATCCGGAAGCGGTATCGAGCCGAAAAATTTCTGATCTATTTTCAAGCTTACACCAACACTTTTGGCCGTTTTAAAGAATTGGAGGCACTGTATCAGGTGGCTTTGGAGGAAAAGGATGTAGTCGGATTGGTGATTGGAACTCGTCCGGATTGTTTACCTAAAAGGGTTTTGCGGAAATTTGCGGAAATAACACAGAAGCACTATCTTTCCGTTGAACTTGGTGTACAAACTTTTGATGATGACCAACTGCTTTTCCTTTCACGAGGACATGACAGTGCTTCTTCACTACAGGCAATCCGCAAATTAAAAAAAATATCCGGTATGGATTTGTGTGTTCATTTGATGTTTGGACTTCCGGGGGAAACTGACGTGCAAATTCGGGAAACCGCGCAAATATTATCAGAGCACGAAGTTGACGGAGTTAAGTTGCACAACCTGCACGTACTCCGGAACACTCCACTGGAAAAACTTTATCGCGAATCTCGATTTGTGCCGCTGGAATTGGAAGAATATACTCGTAAAGTAAGTTTATTTCTCCAAAATCTTTCTCCAAATATCGCTGTGCATCGCTTAGCCGCGGTTGCTTCCCGCTGGGATGAGTTAGTCGCGCCGGATTGGACTCGCGAAAAAATGCGTCCGACTCAATTTATTGACGATTATTTGTCCGCAAATGATACATGGCAAGGTCGGAACTATCTAGGTGCTACGGGCTGATAAACTGGTAAAAATTGTCATTTATGTAAAAAAATTAACTTTCTATAAAAAACTAAATTTGGTTACTCAAACAAATAAAGTACAGACAAATTCAGAAGATCAGAATTCCTTTGAACTTAACACCACAGAAATAGATTTTGAAGGCGCCATTGCTGATGATTCGGATCGAGCTTTAATCGTGCGGATGTCAGAACTGCTGCAAGACGCAAAGGCCGAAGAACTTGTTTTCATTGATGCTAAGGATCGTTCAAGTTTGGCTGATTATCTGCTGATTTGCCAGGGACGCTCACAGTTGCATTGCCGAAGTATTGCTCAAAATGTGGAATATAATTTAAAGCAGGAAGGGCAAATTTCATTGGGACTGGAAGGTGAACGTGAAGGCAACTGGGTGCTTTTAGATTATGGAAATATAATCCTCCATGTGTTTCATCCGGAAATACGTAAGTATTACAAATTAGAAGAACTTTATTCAGGACGCCCGGGTGAGGATTACGCAGATAGCACAGAGCCTACAAAATATAGAAACTAAGGAACAACAATGTCCGACGAGGAGCAACCAGAATGGCTGAAGACGCTTGAAAAAACTCCTCTAACTTCACGATTACGGCGCAAAGAATCTCTGAAGCGTTTCAACACCTGGCGTATCGGTGGTGATGCAGATTGTTTGATTGACGTTGTCAATGTCGCCGATTTAAGCTTTTTACTGTCCTTCATCAGCAATTACCGAATTCCCTGGTTTATCCTTGGCAAAGGTTCCAACCTGCTCATTCCCGATACTTCGTGGCCCGGAATAATTCTGCATTTAAGCGGAGAGTTCAAAAGCTGGGAGCCTTTAGAAAAAAACAATTCTACCCACAAAATTAACACGGTTTCCGTTGGCGCCGCACTAGCCGATGTAACATTCGCTCAACGCTGTGTGACTCATGGCTGGAAAGGTATGGAATTCCTCATTGGCATTCCCGGAACGATTGGGGGCGCGGTTGCAATGAACGCCGGTGCTCATGGAGGAGAAATCGTTGATTTTTTGCAGGAAGCAGAGTGGATGGACATGGACGGAAATTTACACATCTCTGCGCGAGAAAGCTTAGATTTCCGTTATCGTTTCTGTGAACTTAATGGAAATTATGGCAGAATCATTACTCGTGCAGTTTTTCAACTACAGGAATCTGATCCGGAAACTGTAGAAAATAAATTGCTGGAATGTCAACAATTCCGGATGGAAAAACAGCCATACAATCAACCCAGCTGTGGTTCCGTTTTCAAAAATCCCCCTGGAGAATTTGCGGCTCACCTGATTGAAGATTCCGGATTGAAAGGAAAAAAACAGGGCGGCGCGCAAATCAGTCCTATCCACGCAAATTTTATTGTTAACCTTGGCGATGCCTCATCAGCAGATATTTTAGCGTTGATTGATACCGTCCGGGAAACTGTTTTTAGCAAGCATTCTATTTATTTAGAGCCCGAGGTTCAAATCCTGCAAAGTTCAGTATACGGATAACTTTTAGCAGTTAACAGAAAACGAGTTGTAAGCAACCGTTTTCGCAACTGCCAAAAAACCAAATACTGTCACATCAACTGATACTTTCGTTTATCCATGCAGGATCTAAAACGACAATCTAATCGACGTCCGGCTGTTAGAAAGCTGAGAACATCGTCAATGAGCGTCCGGAAAAACTGTAGTAAACCAATCCCCGGTCTTTCCGTAAAACTTCGTAAACCACGTGTAGATCCTGGTTTTAGTAATTCATGGTTGCCACACTATTTTGTTGAAATTGAACCAGCTTTATTGCGTCAAAAAATACGCTGGCTAATTCAGGCATTTTTTGGAACCTGCGGATTCGTTTTCATTTTGTGGCTGGCCGGAGGCAGCGTTTGGGTTGGACAGGGATTTTTTCAGCAACCTCTTCAAAAGGTACTGATCAAAGGCAATCAACTTTTGAATGACGCTGAAGTACTGAATACCAGCGGACTTCGTCCAGGGCAACGTTTGATTGATCTCAAGCCATATCAGCTTGCCGCACGCTTGCAAAAACATCCGATTGTACAAAAAGCAGACATTCGTCGCAAATTCCCTGACGAGATTCACCTGTTTCTAAGTGAATATCAGCCTGTTGCTTTGCTGAAGATTTCACAGCAAACGAATGTTTTTGTTCCGGGGTCACTGCCAAAAACACAGTTTGTTCTAATCGGTGAAAATCAGCTCTTGCTCAAACATTTATCTGTGGATTACTTGCGGAAGTCACCTCACAAAAGTTTGCCACTCATCAAGGGTCTGACCGTTTCATCGGTGATGCCGGGTACATATTTGAACTCACCGGTACTGGAACGGGGACTAAGATTTCTGGAAACATTTCAGGAAATGGCAACAGTTCAAGAAGGAAAATTGCCTAAAACTATAAATGAACTTGAAGGTCAATTCAGCATAGTTGACTGGCCTTCTCTTCCAATTCACATTGACATTTCTGATCCTCTCAATCTGAAAATTAACTGGCCGGTGAAATATTCAGAACATAAACTTGGCACTCCAGAGCCTTTGCGGACAGTTCCGCTGACAATCCAAATAGGAAGTCGTAATTTTGGGGAACGTTTACGTACCTTCCAAAACATTTATCCGATCTTGGACAAACAACATCCGGGATTAAAAAGTATTGACCTGCGCTACAAAAATAGGGTAATGCTAATACCATGAAATAAATTACAATCTAAAATCCGGCGACTGTATAATTTGTCTGCCGGTAATTTGGTGGAGCATTAAAATGGGCTTGTTGGATGAACTAGTGCGGGAAGGCGATCTTGATCCGGAAGTAATGCGGCAAACCGGCAACACTTACCAAAATCTTTCGGAACTGGAGAAAATTCAGCGATTGCTCCAAATGGATTTACTTGATGAGTTTCATCTGCTACGAAATTTGTCAACCCGATATGGCCTCCCTCTGTTTTCCACAACACGTGATGAAGTCCATAATCACGAAAATCTACTCTTATCAAAACAAGTTTATGAACGCACAGGCATTTTACCGATGCGTCTTGGTACAAAGTGTGCCGGACTTGTGTCAGTTCAATCAAATTGGTTGAAAATGAATCAGGTGGCCTTCCAGTTAGGCGAAGCGGTTTATTGGCATTTAGCACAGCAGCGGCAACTTGAGGCGCTACTTGACAATTCGCACATTCCTTTGTCAGGCGCAAATGTTTCAGCAACCGACAGAATTCATCAAGTATTTGAAGAGGCAATTTCCCTAAGAGGCTCTGATATTCATCTTGAACCGGAAAAAAATAAACTTAGAATAAGATACCGTATTGACGGCTACCTCCGGGATGCCACCGCGATGCCGCTGAGTCTTCACCCCCTGATTTTATCTAGAATTAAATTGTTAGCTGGAATGGACATTGCGGTACGGCGGCGCCCACAGGATGGGCACTACACTTATCACTCAAACGGAAATCGCCTCTTTGATGTCAGGGTTTCAACTTTGCCCGGACAATTGGGAGAAAAACTGGTGTTGCGTCTTTTGGATCAAACTCCGGTACAGCACAAATTGGAGGCACTTGGATTTTTCAAAAATGATTTGGAAATGCTCTATCAAGCAAGCCGTGCGCCGAGCGGTTTGATTTTAATGGTTGGACCAACAGGAAGTGGAAAAACAACAACACTCTATGCGATTCTTAATGCGCTGAATTCACAAGAAAAAAATATCCTGACTATCGAAAATCCTGTTGAATATCACATAGAGGGCATCACACAAGTTTCAGTCAATCCGGAACAAGGCTTGGGTTTTGCGGAAACATTACGAGCGGCTTTGCGACAGGATCCAGATGTTCTTTTGATTGGAGAAATACGAGATGAGGAGACTGCCAGTATCGCTGTCAAGGCCGCGCTTACCGGACATTTGGTTCTCTCAACACTTCACAGCAGCGATGCAGTGACTTCGATTCAACGCTTATTGAACCTGGGAATTGCTCCAGATTTATTAGCAGAAACACTTACAGTTATAATTTCCCAAAGACTGGTGCGCCGACTTTGTTCACACGATAACGATGACAAGCCTGATTCCAAAACCATTCATAAAAATTGTTTGCGTTGCAGAGGAACCGGATATTCCGGTCGCATTCCGGTTTACGAAATTCTTAAAGTAAACTCTCTCGTTCGGGACCGGATTCAGGCTGGAGACACCGGAAGAAAATTAATCCGGCCCGGACCAGAACTATATTTTCATACAATGGAGCAAACCGCTCAACGACTAACCAAAGAAGGTTTGACTGATTGGAAAGAACTGCAGCCGCTGCTACTCGATGCTTGAACCTTGAAATGGGTTGAATAATTTTTCACAATTCTGCTTTGTCTCTGCTTTTCAAAGTTAGAAACGCGTCTTACCTTGTATTTACAAAATGCCCCGAATGGAAAATAATTCCAAATCACGGATTCATAAACAAGATCAAAATAAAGTGAAAGTGCCTGATATAGGAGTTTCACTTTCTAAAGAAAAAGATATTGATAATCCGCTGGAGTCCATCCACATTCTCTTTGACGGTTTCATCAATGCAAGCGTGAAAGCCATTGAATCACGTGATCCGACAACATCCGGTCATTCCAGCAGAGTTGCAACTCTCACTATTGCTTTGGCGGAAACCCTGCATCAACTCAATACAGGACGTTTTTCAGCTGTGCGCTTCTCAGCGGATCAGCTGAGTGAGATTCGCTATGCGTCACTTTTGCACGATTTTGGCAAGATTGGTGTAAGGGAACGTGTTTTGGTAAAATCCAAAAAACTCTATCCGGAAGAACAACAGGCGTTGAAGGACCGCTTACGCCTCATCCGGACAATGCTGGAGTTGGAAGCGAGCAAAAAACAACTCTCTTATTTTTTGGATGAATCCCGGGAAAAAGCGCTGGTTAAGTACGAAAAAAATAAGTCCGCTTTAGTTGAAATACTGGAAGAATTAGATGATTATTTGAAGTTCATTGTCAGTGCAAATGAACCAACTGTACTGGCAGAAGAAGGATTTGAAAAATTACAGAAAATAGCACAACGTACTTTTCAGCCTCCGTCCGGTGAAACAATTTGTTACTTGACTCAGCATGAGCTGGACTCACTTTCTGTACCAAAAGGCTCCTTGAATGAACAAGATCGGAAGGAAATAGAGTCGCATGTGACTCACACATTCAATTTTTTGAACATCATTCCGTGGTCTGAAAATTTGAAGCGTGTTCCTGAAATTGCGCATGCACATCATGAAAAGCTGAGCGGTTCCGGATATCCGAGGGAGTTGACGGAAGATGAAATTCCGCTGGAGTCAAAAATGATGACAATTGCAGATATTTATGATGCACTCACAGCTTGGGATCGGCCCTATAAAAAAGCCATGACATCCGAACATGCATTAAATATTCTTGGTTTTGAAGCAAAGGATAAGCATCTTGATCAGGATCTGCTGGATATATTTATAAACGCAAAACTGTATAGATTGTTAGAGCGCCCAAAGTAGTATGAATTAAATTATAGAATATCCTGAAACACAGCCAGAACTGCATGTTTGACTGGGTTGTAGTTCTCTTGATAATTTGATATAATAACTGGTTAAATTCAATCTTTTTCTATGATCATGAATTCATGAGCAACTTGTCAATCCTTCTGCTTAAGGATAGTGACGTTGGTGTACGCCAGTATCATTTTGGGTCAAAATTGCTGTTTTTTTTATTGACGCTTTTGTTGATAGGAGCAGCTGCTTTGGGTTGGAAGTTTTTTGAACAATACCAAACAATCGCAAAACAGAATCAGTTGCTTGAAAAGCAAGAAAAGACTCAGATGGCCTTTCAACAGCGGATTGATCTTTACGATGGACGAGAATCGCGGATTTCGTTTCTTGAAGATTATGTGGAAGAGCTGAAGCAGTCTGAACATAACAGCAACGTAATGTTCAAAAAACATTCAGCACTGTCTCGTTCGAACACGCATAAATTGGATGAATTACATGATTTTATCTGTCAGACACTTGAAACCCAATGCGCGCCGAAACTCAATATTCAAGCAAATCCGCAACAGACCGTACAGTGGCTGGAGCAGATTTATCAAGACTTTGTGGCCTTTAACCAATCTTTACAAAAATTTGATTCCAGCCGCAGAAGTTTTGAGGAGCAGGCAAATATCATTCAGCAGTTACGAGGACAACTCGTTGAAACAGAACAAAATTTGTCTGAGCATATGGAGTTCCTCAGAGTTAATCAGGAAACTGTTACACGTCTTACTAACAAAATTAGCAAGACTACCGGTATAACACTCAGTAAAATTGTCAAAAACAAACGAGTAAAAACAAAAACAGGCCGTGGAGGTCCAACTATTTTAGACAGTTTGACGCTTGACTCGCCGCAGGCATTGTTAAGTTCAGGTAGTTTGCGTCAATTTCTCTATAGCAATTCTGAAAAATACAACGTTACCGTTGCACAACTGGAGAATTTGAACCGACAGATTGAGCGAAATCACAATATCTGGAGACAAACTCCAACCATGATTCCGATTCGCAGCAGAGCATTATCTGATCGCTATGGTATGCGTACAGATCCTTTCACAAAGAAACGTGAATATCACGGCGGCCTTGATTTCAGAGCACGCAGAGGCACTCCTGTTTATGCTCCCGCAGATGCGGTTGTCCGGATTGCAAGTCGCAAAGCAGGTTTTGGATTATTGGTGGAACTACTCCACGGTAGAGGTTTTTTTCCCGGAAAGAAAAAATCTGTCCGCTTTAGAACCAGATTTGCCCATCTTTCTAAGCTAAAGGTGAAGCGCGGCCAGCAAGTTAAACGTGGGGATTTGTTAGGATTAGTAGGAAGCACTGGACGCAGTACGGGCCCTCACCTGCACTATGAAATGATCATCAACGGGCGGCGTACAAATCCATTGGTGCCAATCTCAAGATTTAATCCAGATCAGCGTCTTTATCGATATTGATTTGATAGCAAAAAGTAAACATGTCAGACCAAAATAGCGCAACAAACAAGGGCCTTGGTTTCATTGGTGAGGATTTGTTTATAGAAGGTACCGTCCACGCACAAAAAAAAATGGTTGTTAGCGGAACAGTCAATGGATCTGTTTCCGGAGACCAGGAAATTGTCGTAACGGAATCCGGAAATGTCATTGGAAGAATTGAAGCTAACATAATTTTGGTTGCCGGTAAAGTGGCTGGGGATTTATTGGCCCACAAGCGCTTAGAAGTGAACGCAACAGCAACCATTCAAGGTGAAGTGCAAGTTCCTTCCGGACAACTTTTAATAAAGGAGGGCGCCCAATTGGAAGCTCGATGTACTACCCTTAACGAAAAACCACAGGGCGTAATATCATCCTCCTGAAAATTCACTTGCTAACGAATCTTCGGTATTTGTTTGTGGTGTTTGATTATCAAAATGCAAAATGCAATATCCAACTGCTAAAAATAGCCTGAATCAGCAAGCCCGGCCCCTCGTACAAACTAAACGGCTTAAGAACCATGACAGAATTTTATATGTTAATGGGCTTTTTTCGCCGCCTAAAACACAAGAAAGTACCGTTGGTTTGGCAAAAGAGTCTGAAGAATGGCGCTCACTGTTCACGATGGTCTTAATTGCAGGATTTGGCGCAGTCATGCTCATGATTTCTGTAATTGGAAACTACGGAATTATGGCTACGAATCGGCTGGAAGCACATGAACAAAAACTTGTTCAAAAGCTTGAATCGATGGAACTGGAGAAAGTCTTGATGGCAGAAGAAGTTGATGCACTGAAAACAAACCCTGCGTACATTGAATTGATTGCACGTAAGCAATTGGGACTGGTGCGTTCCGGTGAGTTGATTTTTTTTCTGCCTGAATCAATCGAGAGCATTCCTTAAAAAGACGATTCCTCCAGTAATATTATCTTAAATCTCAAAAAACTCGGTCTTCCAGCTTTTCTATGGCTTGATGAATGACTTCGGGAATCTGAGTTGTTTTATTTTTTTTATAGTTGTAGCAAATCACAACTCCTGTACCTTCCGCAACCGGCTCCGGATGGCGCTCGCTGACAATCAGATACTCCATTGAAAAACATTTCTCCTCCATTTCCGTTATTTTTGCACCCACAAAAACCGTATCCGGATAAGTGAGGGGAATCTGAAAGCGACAGGAGGTTGAACCTAAAATTGGACCTATACCCTCTTGTTTCATGATTTCATTCCAGCCAAGAGTATCAAAATATTGAATACGAGCGCTCTCAAAATAGCGGAAATAGATCACATTATTTACGTGCTGAAAGGAATCCATATCTCCCCAAAGAACAGGAATTTTTACTACAACAGGAAATGTTTCTAAAAGTGCTTGCATAAAGTTATCTCGATGAGTGAAATAGAAAAACAAAAGAAGCGAAAGCGGCTCAAAAAAGCCCTGATTATCTGCAATGGTAATCCTCCTCCACAAAACTTGCTGCGTCAGTTATGGCAGGAAGTAGATTATCGGGTTGCCGCTGATGGTGGAGCAAATCAACTGCACGAGCTAAAACTGGTTCCGGACGCGGTGGTTGGTGATCTCGATTCACTTTTACCAGAGGTGCAACAGCAGTTACCTGTCTCGATACTTTACCATGTTAAAGAGCAAGACACCAACGATGCCGACAAAGCGGTTCGACATTGCCTACAACGCGGATTTACAGAAATAAATTTGCTTGGCGCAGACGGTGGACGACAGGATCAATTTCTCTCCAGCCTGGAAATTCTTTTCAAATATTCTCCCCAGGCCCGTCTAATTTTATGGACTCCAATGGAGCGCATGGAGTTTATTCTGGACACTTGGAAAGAGACTCTCACTCCCGGGACAACTCTTTCGCTTCTCCCGCTTTTCGGCGGTGCTCAGGGTGTTGTTACGCAAGGTTTAGAGTTTGAATTAAATAATCATGTTTTGCTTCCGGGAAAAACTCCTGCAGGAGTTTCAAATCTAGTAATCAGCAACCCTGTCTCTGTGAAAATCCAGCAGGGTCAGCTTTTACTTGTTGTTCAGCACACCGAGAGTTAGTCAACAAATACTGATTCAAATTAAAGTCAGAATAACAGTTAAAGTAAGAATACTGTAAAGCGTTGAAAAGAGAACCGTCGTTGTAACAAATTCAGGGAGCAGTTTGTATTCCAATGCAATGATTGACGCAAGTACAGCAGCGGGCATCGCTGCCTGCAGAATTCCGGTACTGCGTTCCAGCCCTTCCAGACCAAAATAAGGAACCAGGAGCAGTGCCAAAACAGGACCTCCGATCAAACGTACTGTACTAGCGGCAAAAACGTTAAAATTAATCTTAATCTTATCTATCTCTCCCATTTGAACTCCAAGTGTAATCAACATCACCGGAATCATTGCCTGACCGAGCAGCCCACTCAGGCGTGAGAGAAATATCGGGACTTCAACCCCTGAAATATTGAAAGCCAGTGCTGGAATCAGGGCTATTAAAGCTGGTGTTTTAAAAACAGAAAAAACCGCTGTCATTCCTCCGCTTCGAGCCCAGCTTGCTACACCAACACAAATTACAAAAGAAATAAAGACAGTCGCCACAAAATAAACAGTGGCATAAGTCCGGGCTGGCTCTCCCAGCCGAAACACAATTAACGGCAGGCCAAAATTACCAACATTTGCAAAAGTTGCAATCAGCACAAATGCCGCTGTAACTTCCTTGGATTGCCGAAGTAATTTAGCAATCAAAAAGCCCAAAAAAGCAACCGCAATTTGCGCCACAAAAATGTAGGCAAACATCTGGAATGCCAGCTCCGCTTCAATTTGAGTTTTGCTGATTATGTTGAAAACAAAGGCTGGCACAAAAACAAAATAGGCTGGCCTCGAAAGTGAACGTGCTTCAATTTTGAGACTTGGCCCAATGAAATAACCAATTATTACCAGGATAAAAACCGGTGTGACAACATTGAGAAATACAAAAAATAACCCGCCGATATTATCTGTAAAGTCAAATACACTCATGTCAAGGTACCAAGTTTTACTGTTGCTTTCGTTTAGCTCTAAAATTTACACAACTGTTTTGTCAGGATGTTCGCATTCCTGAGCAATCGCGCAATGGAGACAATCAGGTTTTCGTGACTTACAAACGTAACGTCCATGCAAGATGAGCAAGTGGTGCGCGTCTTTTTTCCATTTTGCCGGAACAGTTTTCATCAAATTTTGTTCAACTTTCAAAACAGTATTTCCAGGTGCAAGTCCGGTTCGGTTTGCTAGCCGAAATATGTGAGTATCAACCGCAATTACAGGTTGCCCAAATGCAGTGTTCAAAATCACATTCGCGGTTTTCCGTCCCACTCCCGCAAGCGCCTCTAACTGCTCTCTGTTTTGTGGAACCTCACTGTCGTGATTCTCTACAAGTTGACCACAGGTTGCGACTATATTTTTTGATTTTGTTGGTGCAAGCCCAATACTCCTGATGAAAGACAATACTTTTTCCGATCCTGCCTCATACATATCTTCCGGAGTTGGAAATACCGAAAACAATTCCGGAGTAACTTTATTTACGGAAATATCTGTAGCTTGCGCACTGAGAATTACCGCAATCAGCAACTCAAAGGTATTGCGATAGCAAAGCTCCGTTTCCGGCTTCGGAATTGAATCACTCAACTTCCGGAATAAACTATCAATAGTTTTGGCTTTCATAGTCAGAACCACTCATTCCTGTTTAATTCTTGCAAAAAATAATGAACCCGACTTGACCCGAGTTAAATTGACAATTAGCTCCAATAAATTGACAATGATCAGTATCACATCAAGTATTTAAAAATAATTACAATCTTCAAATAAATTAACTCCAACCCTAAAATTTTCTTCGATTTATGAAACAACCTGATTTTCTACCACTGCGGATTTCTATTCTGGTGGTCTCAGATTCTCGTACAGCAGAAACCGACACTTCCGGAAAATTGCTTGCAGAAAGACTTACTTCGGCAGGACACGCACTGGCTGAAAAGTGCTTTGTCCCGGATGATATTTACCAGATTCGCGCCGTACTTTCACGCTGGATTGTGGATCCTGCGGTTGACATAGTCTTGACCACAGGAGGTACCGGACTCACGGGTCGTGACGGCACACCTGAAGCGGCTGTGCCTTTATTTGACAAGGTAATCGAAGGATTTGGAGAAATGTTCCGTTGGGTATCTTATGAGGAAATTTCCACCTCAACTATCCAATCACGAGTCATAGCTGGAGTTGCAAACGGTACTTATATTTTTTGTCTGCCAGGCTCTGCTGGAGCTTGCCGAACAGGTTGGGATAAAATTTTGGCCTCACAACTTGATATCCGCAGCCGCCCCTGTAACTTTGCGGAAATTATTCCAAGACTAACCGAACATTGAACGCAGAGTAATTTAGTCGGAAAATTTTACAGACTTAATTCCTGAAAGTCAGACTTGAACGAAAAACAAGCCGTGCGCGGTTTAATTTGTTGCTTTTTGCAAATTAATAAATTCCTGTACTACAGGAACAAGTCTTTCCATACCATCTTCCTTTGGACATACAACAGGAATTCCCAGACGATCCTCAAGATTTTTTTGTTCTGTCCGCAATTCGTTTTCAGTAAGATTTGAACTGTTCAGTGTAACAGCCAAAGTTTCTGCGCCATAAAGTCGAATCAATTCAAGTTCCTCTTCAATCGGCGGCATTGGCCAAAATTCCCTGTCATAGTCTGTCAGATAATATTTCTGTTGCGGCGCGTATTGTAAAATCACGCCTTTCGCCAGTGCACTACAAAGGTATTCCGATCCACACGGTCCTGAGGGGTTACGTAATGAAGATTGACCTTCCAGTAAAATCAAATCCGGATTTTCCTCTTGATCACAAAGAACAATTGCAGACTCCAGTTCGCCGCTGACAAAATCATTCAGGGTTGAGTCGAGAATAAAACCATATCGTCCACCCTGCAATTTTCCAGTCTGTCCAGTGTAAATCATTTCTGTACGAATTCCATGCAGACGGCATGCATCTCTCAGCCAAAGACTGGAGGTACGCTTACCCAAGGCGCAGTCTGTTCCAAACATGGCAATTCTTGGGGCACGAACTTTTAAGATGTTTCCGGTCCAAAACGAGTGATCCCGGGCGCGTTTCGGTTTTCGAATATCAAGCAGTTTAGCCTGATTATCTTGAGCAGTCTGCACAATTTCAGAGTCATCGCTCAGATAGTGATGCAGGCCATTTACGATATGCATCCCGCAAGAGAGTGCTTCCAGCAACTCCGAACGGAGTTCTTCCGGAATAACTCCACCTGAAGTGGCAATCCCAATTATCGCGTAAATGCCGCGGCCACTTTCTTCCGGAGCATTCTTGAGTTTTGAACTATGTGCGCTGATAAAATCTTTGATCGACGCGTGAATTGGAATATCAACAGCTTTCCCGTCGACGATTTCTCCCGCGTCTTGCCCAGCGGTATTTTGATCAATTACTGCGAGAATATCATATTGCTCTGATGTCCGGATAAGTCCAAATGCGGTTTTTGCGTTACGTGAATTAAATTTTCCGCTGGTGAGTATAATTGCCGTTTCTTTCAACAGTACTCCACTTTATAATAATTGTTCAACTTTGTATTTTATGTTCTTAAGCCATTTCACATGCAACCGTGAATGAAGCATTTTGCTTCAAAATTTTTTAAACAAAAGTCTGTCGTCCAAGAAATTCCGAAAAAATTTCGCTTTCTTAATTTCTTTGTAAACTTGTTTGCGGTACAATGAATTTGAGGATTTGTCGGTTGCGTGTGTTTCCAGCCAAATTAATTCTATCCTATCTGATTCCAAAAGAATTTCCAACTGTTCCAACACGAATTCTGCCTGTTGCCTGTTTTCTCAAGTCCGGTTGAAAAGCTGGTCTGAGATTTTACAGTTCCGGCTATATAGGCTGAAAAACAGAGGAAATCCATTTGCGTCATTTCTTTTACATGAGACTGCAAAAGGAACTGAGTACCATGGATGGAATAATCGGAAGGCGAAATCCTTGCTGCTATTACTAATTTCTGTAAAAAGAACTTGTAAACTACCAGAAGATTGATTATAAATATAGGTTTAATTTATTATTCTTTAAAGAGAAACGGAAACTGTTAGTCAAGGGATGAGGACAACAGAATCGTTTCTTTAAGATTAACTACAGAGTCAGTTAGTCCGATTTCATCCCTCGGGCACTTAACCAAGCCATTACAAGGAGATTTTATGGCTGTCATTTCAATGAAGCAATTTTTAGAAGCTGGAGTTCATTTTGGACACCAGACCAAACGCTGGCATCCCAAGATGTCACCCTACATTTACGGCGTAAAAAACGGAGTTCACGTAATTGATCTGCGACAGACCTTAACCAAACTCAAAGCAGCTTATGAGTATGTAAAGGCCTCTGCGGAAGAAGGTCGTGTTCCACTTTTTGTCGGCACAAAAACTCAAATACAACGCATAGTCAAAGAAGAAGCAGACCGTTGCGGCAGTCCTTACATCAATTTTCGTTGGCTTGGTGGATTACTGACAAACTTTGGCACAGTCAAGCAGTCAATCGCACGCATGAAAAGCTTTGAAGAAATCGCCGGAGAAGACGGAAGTTACGAAGGTGTTATCAAAAAAGAAGCTTTGATGATGGAACGTAAACGCATAAAATTGACGCGCTCCCTCGGTGGAGTACGTAACATGAAAAGCATTCCCTCAATGTTGTTCATTACCGATTGCCACAGAGAACAGCTTGCACTGAGAGAAGCCCAAAAATTGGGAATTCCCGTTGTTGGTATTTCTGATACAAACTGTGACCCAACCGGAATTGATTTCATGATTCCCGGAAATGATGATTCTCCCCGCGCAGTTGCGTTGTATGCAAACGTGATTTCAACTGCGGTATTGGAAGGTTTGGCTGTTCGTAAACAAAACAGAATTGCAGCTGCTCCTGTTGAAAAAGCTCCTGCAAAAAAAGCAAAAACTGTCTCAAAAGATTTTGCGAAGAAAGACGGGAAAACTCCTGAGCAAAAAGTAGAATCTGATTCACCAAAAGTTGAGAAGGAAATCCCTGCGGTTGAAGTGAAGATCGCTGAGAAGAAATCTCCGGCTGCGGAAAAGACATCCCCGGATAAAAAAGCAAAACCTGTTGTGAAAGCGAAAGCAGCTGAAACAAAAGTTTCTACTGTAAAAGCGAAAGTCGTTGCGGAAAAAGCTCCGGTTGCGGAAAAGGAAATTCCGGATGAAAAAGCAAAACCTGCCGCGAAAGTGAAAGCAACTGTGAAAAAAACAGGTGATGCAAGCAAAGCGAAGGTTGCTCAGAAAAAAGAAAAAATAACTAAAACGAAAAAGTCTGACACAGAAAAATAACGACTCCTTCCAGAATACTTTCCGGATTTACTTTTTGTATTTCCGGAAACCACATTAAAACTTTTTAAACAATTTGTAGTACAAAAAAGATGACAACGATTACAGCGTCAGCAGTAAAAAACTTAAGAGAAATAACCGGCGTGGCAATGATGGATTGCAAGAAAGCCCTTGTTGAAACAAATGGAGATGTTGAAGCAGCACAGGATTATTTACGGAAAAACGGCCAGGCCAAAGCTTTGAAGAAAGCTTCCCGTGAAACTCATGAAGGTGCAGTATGCTTTTCAACCAGTTCGGATGGAAAAAGTGCTGGTTTGGTGAAAGTCGCCTGTGAAACGGATTTTGTGGCGCGTAACGAAAAATTTCAAACATTCATCAAACAACTTGCAAATCAAGTCTGCGAACAAGGTGCAAACGATTTGTTAGCACAGCAATTGGTTGTAGGTGAAGGTAATGTTGAAGGCTTATTGACCGGTACAATTTCTGAATTAGGAGAGAATATGCAAATTCTCAACAGCAGAAAAATGGAAATTAGCCATGGCGCGTTTGGCGGATATATCCATAGTAACGGAAAAATTGGAGTAGCTGTACCTCTGGAAACGGATCAACCATGTGATGACGAACGTCTGGAAACATTGGCCCGCGACATTGCCATGCACATTGCCGCCTTTCCGTCTGAAGCAGTGAAGGCAGATCAGGTTTCTACGGAAGTGCTGGAAAAAGAAAAAGAGATTTTTACGGCCCAGGCACGAGAGTCCGGGAAACCTGAAAATATCATTGAAAAAATGATTGATGGCCGATTAAATAAATTCCTCAAAGAAATTTGTGTTGAAAGCCAACCCTTTGTAAAAGACCCTCAGGTTTCAGTGAGACAGCTGGTTGAAAAAACCGCCAAGGAGCTTGGAGTGAAAATTAATTTCAGCACCTTTGAAAAATATCAGTTCTGAACAAAGAACATGACCCCGAAATTCAAACGTATTCTACTGAAATTAAGCGGAGAAACTCTCGGGGGAGAGCGTGGTTCAGGATTTGATTATGACACAATCAGGGCGCTTGTAGATAGTGTAGTTTCCGTTCACAATCTTGGAGTAGAAATTGGGGTTGTTGTCGGCGGAGGCAATATCTTTCGTGGTTCAAAGTCCACGGAAGGCAACGTTGGCCGGGTTGCGGGAGATCATATGGGAATGCTGGCCACCGTGATCAACAGTATCTGCCTGCAGGAAATACTGGAGCAGCGTGGTGTTTTAACCCGCGTCTTGTCAGCCATTGAACTAAACGCGATTGCGGAGCCTTATATCAAACGCAGAGCTGACCGTCATTTGGAAAAAAAGAGAGTCGTGATTTTTGCGGCTGGAACGGGAAATCCATATTTTACAACAGACACAGCAGCAGTATTACGTGCCTCTGAAGTAGGAGCGGAAATTGTTATCAAGGCTACCAAAACTAATGGCGTGTATGACAAGGATCCCTTGATTCACGCAGATGCGATTCGTTACGAAAAATTAACTTACGATGAAGTCCTCAATAAAAATCTTCAAGTAATGGACTCGACTGCGATTGCCTTTTGTCGGGACAATCAACTTCCCATTTTAGTATTGAACTACCGTGAATCTGACTCCATTCTCAGGGCAGTTTGTGGTGAAACAATTGGAACACTTATCAACTAAAGAGATATATGTCGTTGGAAGAAACGCAAGAAGTTGAAGAAATGGTTAATCATAAGATGGATGTCACGATTGACAATCTGAAACAAGATCTCCGTGGTATTCATGCCGGACGTGTTTCGCCTGCAATGTTAGAAACCGTAAAGGTTGCATATTATGGTAACCCGACTCCCATCAATCAGGTGGCAAACATCTCTACACCTGAACCCCAAATGTTGGCGATCAGTCCTTGGGAAAAAACGATGATCAAGGAAATTGAGCGCAGTTTACAGGCAGCAAATCTGGGTTTCAGTATTTCAAATGATGGAAATATCATCCGTGCAATGACAACCCCATTTACCGAAGAAAGACGCAAAGATTACGTGAAGCAGATCAAAAAAATCGGCGAGGACACTAAAATCGCTGTACGCAATGTTCGCCGCGATGGCAACGATCAGCTGAAGCAGATGGAAAAAGATAAACTCATTTCTCAAGACGAGGAAAAAGTCGCGCAGGAACACGTCCAGAAAGTAACTGATCAGCACACAACAATGATTGATGAGTTAGTTGCTGCAAAGGAAAAAGAACTAATGACGCTTTAGGACATAAATGCTGGCAGCACTACTGCACTCAATTTGGCAATATCAGTTATTTGAGTCTGTCGTTTTTCGCGGCGGAATGGCCTTTTTGACTGCCTACCTTTTGATTGTGTGGGTGATGCCGATGGTAATTCGATCTTTCAGAAAAAGAGGAATTACGTCCGATTTTATCACAGCTCCTGCTGATACAAAGCCATACACCGGAGCACCTCCCATTATGGGTGGCGGAGTTTTGATTATGGGTATTTTGATTGGGGCACTGCTCTGGTGCAACCTGAATCAATATGTTGTGGCTCTGTTGGTGATCATGCTTTCGTTTGGAATCATCGGAGCAGTTGACGATGTAGCAAAAGTAATCAACAAGCGGCGAGTTGAATCCGGACATGAGGCCAGGAAAACTTATAGCGAAAAAGCCGATGGAATTAGCGGACGTTGGAGGTTAGCCGCACAATTTATTATTTCATTACTGGTAGTAACCGGTTTATATTTGTTTGTCGATATTGATGGGCATTTAGTAGTACCGCTGGTGCCGCTGAAAACGGCATACCCATACTTGCCAAAATTTTTATTCATTCCATTCATGACTATCATCATAGTGGGTGGTGCAAATGCGGTAAACTTGACGGACGGAATGGACTCCCTTGCGACTGTACCGTTGATGACATGTGCCATGTTTGTCGGACTTGTGGCCTACATTGGAGGAGATCAGGAACTTGCGTCAAAGCTGAAAATACCAATTCTTTCGCATGATATTAAAGAATTAGCCGTACTTTCAGCATTGGTAATCAGCGCAGGTGTCGCTTTTCTGAAATACAATTCTCCCCCAGCTTTGATTTATATGGGTGACATGGGGGCACTTGCTTTGGGCAGCATGGTTTCGGCAATGTTTATTTTTGTAAAAGCAGAATTATTTTTACCGATTGTAGGAGGAGTTTTTGTATTTTCGGTGCTCTCCTCTATCATTCAACGTACATTTTTCAGGTTCATACTGTGGCGGAAAGGTCGGTCTACCGCAGAGCGCTATCGCTTTTTTTTACGCTCGCCGTACCATCATCATCTTCAACGCCTATGGACTTATTCTGAAAAGAAACAGGACATTGTCTCTGTGTGGGTAATCTGGCAAAATAAGCTGGGGATCAATCCAGTTCCCGAAGAAAATAAACTTTTAACTCCACAAGAAGTTAACAGCAGAGTCATTTGGCATATGCACCTCAAATCAATTTGGCTGTTTGTGCTAACACTTATTATTTATTTTAAAGTACGCTGAGTCTTCTGCGTGGAGAGAATTGAGAGTTGTTTTTTTGTGTGATGCTGATTAGGATGGAAGTGCCTAAATAATTTTGCTGAGAGTATGATGAATTTAGAAGGACAAACTGCGCTAATAACTGGAGCCGGAAGGGGAATTGGTCGGACTATTTCCGTAAAATTGGCAGAGTCCGGAGCCGATATTGTTTTGGTGGATATGAGTCCGGATGTTGCGGAAGTGCGCGGAGAAGTGGAATCATTGGGCCGAAAATGCTTAACTTTTGAGGCAGATGTTACTGATTTTGATGCCATTGACGTAATGGTGAAAAGTGCTGTCGAAGAGCTGGGAAGTATTCATATTTTGGTTAATAATGCGGGGATCACACAGGACAACCTGTTTATGCGCATGAAACCGGAACAGTGGTCAAAAGTCATTGATGTCAACCTCAATGGCGTTTTTAATGTGACCAAAGCTGTAATACGGCCGATGGTGAAACAACGTGCAGGGAAAATTATAAATATTTCTTCTGTGGTCGGCTTTTCCGGTAATCCGGGACAAGTCAATTACAGTTCAACCAAATCTGCTTTGGTTGGATTTACCAAGTCACTGGCCCGTGAAGTAGGCGCCCGTGGCATTACGGTCAATGCTGTTGCACCTGGATTTATTGACACGGCAATGACACAAGCTCTCAATGAAAGTCAGCAGGAAGTAATTCTACAGCAAATTCCTTTAGGCCGTATGGGAGATGCGGAAGATATTGCCAACGCGGTTGCTTTTTTGGCTTCAAAAGAGGCTTCGTACATTACCGGAACTATTCTGCATGTGAATGGGGGAATGTACTAAACATTTGTACTATCATCAATTGAGTTGACTTTTTTTTCATATCTGACAAAAAGGAAAGTTCGATTAATTCATTTCAACCCTTTAAGCAAAAACAAGCATGGAAGAAATACAAGCAAAGGTCATCAAAATCATCAGTGAGCAATTAGGTAAAGATGAGTCTGAGATCAGCCTGAGTTCAAACTTCATTGAAGATTTAGATGCCGACTCCCTGGATACTGTTGAATTGGTGATGGCTCTTGAGGAAGAATTTGAGGTTGATATTCCCGATGAAGCAGCGGAAAACATCACCACTGTTCAATCCGCCGTGGATTTCATTACTGAAGCCAAAGCCTGAGTTTATGGCAAATACTTCAGAAGATGATAGGCTCAGCTGTACATGGCCGTGCTGGTCATCGTTTCATCTTGTCATTCTGAAATAACATGGGAAACCGCGTAGTAGTGACGGGACTAGGTTGCATGTCCCCGCTCGGAAATGATGTCCCAACATCTTGGGAAGCCTGCATCAATGGGCAATCTGGAATAGCCCGGATCACAAACTTTGATCCTGAATTATTCCGCTGTCAAATTGCAGGTGAGGTAAAAAATTTTCAGCTGCCCAAAATCATTCCGGTCAAAGAAGCTAAAAAAATGGATCTGTTCATTCAGTATTCCATTGGTGCCACACAGGAAGCTTTGCTTGACGCGAACTTGGAGATCACTGAAGATATTGAAGAAGAAGTCGGTGTCTCAATGGGTGTGGGCATAGGCGGCCTTGGCTGTATTGAAAAATACACCAAAATTATGGTGGAACACGGTCCCAAACGTGTTAGCCCATTTTTCATTCCGATGACTTTAAGTAATTTGGCTCCAGGATATGTCTCCCTGCTCTTTCGAGCCAAAAGCTATACCGCCTGCACCGTTTCAGCATGTACATCTTCCAATCATGCAATTGGCACCGCAGCACGTACGATTGAGCGTGGAGACGTAAAAGTTGTAATTGCGGGAGGCGCTGAGTCAAGTGTCACTCCGCTGGGAATCGCGGGCTTTGCCGCAATGCATGCCCTGAGTACCAGAAATGATGATCCACAACGCGCAAGCCGTCCCTTCGATAAAGACCGTGATGGTTTTGTCATGGGCGAGGGATCCGGGATGTTAATCCTTGAAGACTACGAATTTGCCAAAGCACGAGGAGCTCGGATTTACTGTGAAATAACAGGATATGGTTTCAGTTCAGACGCACACCATGTTACATCTCCTTCATCAGAAGGTCCTGCGCGGGCAATGAAAATGACCCTCAAAGATTCCGGTTTGGCGCCAGAGGATATTGACTATGTCAATGCACACGGCACATCAACTCCGGTCGGCGACCTTAATGAACTCAAAGCCATAAAAATGGCCTTTGGTGAAAAAGCCGCAAGGCAACTTTCTATTAGTTCAACCAAATCTATGACGGGACACCTTCTTGGCGCCGCTGCGGCAATTGAAGCCGTTTTCTCCATCAAAGCCCTGCACCATAATTTTGTTCCGCCAACTATCAATATCGAAAATATGGATCCGGAATGTGATTTGGACGTGACGCCTAATACCGGAAAGTCTAAAGAATTGCGTGTTGCAATGTCAAATGCCTTCGGTTTCGGTGGAACAAACGCCTCAATTATTTTTCAGAAAATAGACTGACTCCGTTTTTTCGGCCAAGCTTTTTCTGTTCAAACAAAGACGTCTTCATTAAAAAAGCTAGAATCGACTAATCTATTCTCCTACAAATTAAAACAACATGAGCAGCACCGAATATCAAGTAGACCGCAGAGAACTTCAGTTCGTCGTAAACGAAACTTTGGAAGCCGGTAAATTATGTGAATTTCCGGATTTTGCTGAATTTGACGAAGAAATGTTTACGATGATTATCAATGAAGCCAGTACTTTTTCGGAACAGGTACTTGCGCCACTTAACAAAAATGGAGATCGGCAAGGCTGCAGAATCGAAAATGGTTCCGTGCTAACTCCGGATGGTTTTGCAAATGCCTGGAAGCAGTTTGGTGAGGGTGGTTGGTTGAGTATGAATTTACCCACTGAATACGGAGGACAGGGTCTTCCGGAAGTAATTTCGATCATCGGTAAAGAAACCCAAATGGCAGCAAACCAGGGTTTTACCATCGGTGCATCTCTCACATCAGGTGCGGCAAATCTAATCTACACTTTTGGTTCCGAAGAGCAAAAAACCATTTTTTGCGAAAAAATGTTTAGCGGAAAGTGGTCCGGATCAATGTGTTTGACTGAACCTCAGGCCGGAAGTGCAGTTGGCGATGCCATCACCAGTGCGGCCAAACAGGAAGATGGATACTACCTGATAAAAGGTATTAAACAATTTATCACAAATGGCGACCATGACATGTCGGATAATATCGTCCATCTTCTGCTGGCACGTACCACAGATGCACCTGAAGGTACTAAGGGTATCAGCCTTTTTATTGTTCCTAAAATTCGAATGGATGGTACACCAAATGATGTGACTGTGGTTAGTATTGAGCATAAAATGGGGATCAACGGATCACCAACCTGTTTGCTGTCTTTTGGAGATAACAATGATTGTCAGGGATTTTTACTGAAAGCGGAAAACATTGGTATGGCACAAATGTTTCAGCTGATGAATGAAGCGCGCTTGCTCGTTGGTTTGCAGGGACTCGCTGGTGCAGGAGCGGCCGTACAAAATGCGTGGTCTTATGCTAAAGAGCGCACTCAGGGAGCATCTTCAGTTCATCCTGGAGAGAAAGCCGCAATCGTAGAATTTCCGGATGTGCGCAGAATGCTGATGCAAATGAAAGCCGTCACTGAAGGACTCAGGGCCTTGATGTATACGACAGCATGGTATACGGATATGGCTCATCATGGTCCGGAAGAGAGTCGTGAAAAATATCAGGACTTGTTGGACATACATATTCCTGTTTGCAAATCATTCGGTACTGACCAGGGTTTTGAAGTTGCACGTGTAGGTATTCAAGTTTTGGGTGGTGTCGGTTTTACGCAAGATTTTCCTCTTGAACAAAATGCCCGTGACCAGAAAATAGCCTCGATTTATGAAGGCACAAACGGAATTCAGGCGCTTGATTTGGTTGGCCGAAAATTCAATACCAAAAAAGGACAGTTGCTGAAGGTTCTTGCCGAAGAACTGAACTGGTTTGATAACCATTCACCAGAAGGAGAACTCGCAGGATGGGTTGCTGAATGGGAAAGTTATCGGGCACTGATGCAGGAAAGTATTGCCAGTTTGAAAAAAACAGGAGAAAGAGAAGGCAAAGACGGCTATGTACTTTATGCGGTAAATATGCTGGATTTGATGGGCGATGTGTTGTGTTGTTTCTACTTACTCAAGCAAGCAGAGTCTGCACAAATAAAATGGAAAGCGCTGCTTGAAGGTGCTACCTCCCAAGCAGAATTACTTGAGGAAAATGAAGACGCGAAATTTTATTGGAACAAGCTCCGCACCACCGAATTTTACGTTTGGAGCGTTTTACCTCGTGCTTTGTCAAATGCTAAAACAATTAAAAACGCGAATCTTGCTCCATTAAATGCTTGTTTGTAAGCATTCTCAATTTCAGGAATAATGTGGAAGAATTCATAAAACAGTTTAAAAACAACCGATTCGTCCGTTACAGTGTTTTGAGCGGCTTTGTTCTTCTGGCCTATTTATTAGGCGGAGCCGTTGCCATTCTAATTGCGGTTTCCGGATTATTTCTTGGGAGACTGAGTTACAATGACGTTATTGATGATCTCGATATTTGATTCCTGAAGACCAGGATAATTGGGGTGTCCAAATTATAAAACGCTCTTTGCCGATAAATCCTGCCTGAAAATTGAGACTGATTTTACCTTGAATCTCCACTTTGTAACCTCAAACAACAATAAACTCAGAGAATTATCCGCCCTCCTGGATTATCAGTTAATTTCGGTGCCAATGGATTTGCAGGAAATTCAAACTGCTGATCTACGAGAGTTGATAAAAAACAAACTCCAACAAGCATACGAAAAGCTTCAAGCTCCGGTAATCGTTGAAGACACATCGCTGTATTTTGATGCCTGGAATGAGCTGCCTGGACCATTCGTTAAATGGTTTTTAGAGAACATGGGTTTAGCGGGAATGTTGAGTGCATTATCCACGTTTGAAGATAAGTCCGCACAAGCTGTCTGTTGTTTAGGATTCACTTTGGACGGAAAAACGATGCATTTTTTTGAAGGAAAAGTGAAAGGACTGATCGTTGAACCTAGAGGTTCACGCAATTTTGGCTGGGATGCGATTTTCCAACCTTCCGGACAGCAACAGACATTTGGTGAAAAGACTGCGGAAGAAAAATATCGCATTTCAGCACGAGGCAAAGCGGCAGCTAAATTTAAGCAGTTCTTAAAACTGAAGGTAAAGCAAAAGTAACATCCTCTCGTACTATTTCCAGATCTCGGACATTGCTTGAAGATGACATTTTCCGGATTTCGGTAACAATGCCCTGCACAATATCCTCTGGCGCAGATGCTCCCGCAGTAATGCCTATTTCCCGGACTCCCTCCAGCCATTCCGGTTTCAATTCTACCGCAGATTCAATCCTGCGCGCCCTAACCCCGGTCGTTTTCGCGACTTCCAGTAAACGCACCGAATTTGAACTGTTCTGTGCCCCCACTACCAATACCAAATCCACTTCCTTACTCAAAGCTTTGACTGCATTTTGGCGATTTTGTGTGGCATAACAAATATCGTCCTTGGCCGGACCCTGAATTTTTGGGTAGCGATTTTTAAGTGCTGTGATTATTTCTGCCGTATCGTCCATTGATAAAGTAGTTTGTGTGATATAACCAACTTTGTTCTCATCTTCAACCTGTAATAAGGCGACTTCTTCAACTGTTCCTACTACAATTATACGATCCGGAGCTTCTCCTACAGTACCTTGTACCTCCACATGGCTATGATGTCCGATGAGGATAATCGTGTGTTCTCTGCGGGCATAACGTTGCGCTTCTATATGAACTTTTGTCACTAAAGGACAAGTCGCGTCTATGACTTGTAAATTTCGTTTCTTTGCCCTTTTTCGAACTTCTGGTGCAACGCCGTGGGCAGAATAAATTACATGTGAACCCTCCGGAATTTCATCAATATTTTCTACAAATATCGCTCCATCATTTCGAAGACGCTGTACAACATGCTTATTATGGACAATTTCGTGCTGCACATAGATCGGTGCACCATACATTTCCAATGCTTTTTCAACAATGGTGATCGCACGATCTACACCTGCACAAAATCCTCTCGGACTGGCCAGCACCAAGTTAAGTGAGGCACGCAAGTTGTTTTTTTTCATAGACAATTAAAATGATGAACATGGTTTGCATTTTGCTCTATACAGTTTATAAGGAAATTAACAATATTTCAATCTTTCCACAAAACCTGTCATAATAATCACAACCTACAACGAAGCATGAGCAAAGAAAATAAACGTCGCAAAGCTGACTGGAAGCGCTTGAAAGGTACCACAAATTTTTATCCCACTTATGTAGACGGGAACCTCGACAAGGTCACTCCCGCAGCCGCGACTTACAGCACACAATTTCAAACCGTAATTCCGCGTTACGATCTTTCCATGACTGAAACCCGCAATGCGGGGACCGGCCCAACTTTTTTGGAAACTGCTTATCAGCCTTCCACCAAAAATCCGAAATCCGAGAAACAATCTTCGGAAACACCTACGGAATCCGCTGAAAAACCGAGCAAATTTCCGCGCCACAAAAAAAAGAAAATCCGCACCGATTTTTGGGAATAATTCGACACTGACAAGTTGGCTAAAATAAAGTCAAAAATAGTTCCATTAAGTGATATACTAGTCTTTTCTTCAAAAAGTTGTCGGCAGACGCGGCAACATTTTTAGTCCGTTGTGTTCCTCACACAACACTCTGAACTGTCGTTTATCATTTCCTCAAACACAATAAGCAAAATAGCTTGACAAGAACACTATTAATTTGATCTAATGATGTGTTTATCGCAGGAAAATAATCGCTAATGTTTGAGACCCTTTCAGACAAATTAAGCGGCTCCTTACGCAAGGTACGTGGCCGAGGCCGTTTGACGGAAGATAATGTCGGGCAAACTCTGCAAGAGGTCAAAATGGCGCTGCTGGAAGCAGATGTCAATTTTAGGGTTGTCAAAGCGTTCTTACGCTCAGTTAAGGCGAGGGCAGTCGGGGAAGAAGTGCAAGGCAGCTTGACTCCCGGACAGCAGTTCATCAAGATTGTCAACGAAGAGTTGACTGAGATGATGGGTGGTGCAAATTCAGGTTTAACAGAACCGGAGTCTGCTCCACTGATCGCCATGTTGGTCGGCTTACAGGGATCAGGTAAAACGTCGTCCGTGGGAAAACTGGCTCGACTTTGCCAGACAGAAGGAAAAAAGCCTTATTTGATTCCCGCAGATATTTACCGACCGGCGGCAATCAGGCAACTGGAAATCTTGGCTGAGACTTTAGGCGTTTCCTGCTATCCTTCAAGGACTGATCAGAATCCGCTGGAGATTGTCCGGAATGGACTTGAAGCGGCAAGGCAGGAAGAAGCGGATGTCGTTTTTATTGATACAGCAGGACGCCTGCATATTGATCAGGAATTGATGGAAGAATTAAGTCTGATCAAAACAGCTGTCACACCGCATGAAATTCTTTTTGTGGCAGACGCGATGACAGGACAAGAAGCCGTCAGTGTCGCGAAAGGTTTCAATGACCTCCTTGACATAAGCGGAGTGATTTTGACCAAAATGGATGGCGATGCCCGCGGGGGTGCGGCGCTGTCTATCCGGGCCATTACGCAAAAACCGATTAAGTTTATTGCTGTTGGCGAAAAACTCGAAAATTTGGAAGCATTCCATCCTGAACGAATTGCTTCCAGAATTTTGGGAATGGGCGACATGCTCTCACTGATTGAAAAAGTTGAAGATTCTTTCAGTGAACGCGACGCCCTGCAGATGCAGAAAAAGCTGAAAAGCAACGAATTCACGCTGGAAGATTTTAGAGACCAGTTGCGCTCCATGCGTAAAATGGGATCAATGAAAGACGTGATTGGAATGTTGCCCGGCATGAATGCATCGTCAATGAAAGACGCCAATATTGACGATAAAAAACTGATTCATATTGATGCAATCATTTCGTCAATGACAATCAAAGAAAGACAGAACCATAAACTTATGAATGGTTCACGGAGAATGAGGATCGCAAAAGGTAGCGGCACAAGCGTCAGTGAAATAAATAGATTGCTGAAACAATTTGTCCAGATTCGCAAAATGATGCAAAAGCTTTTAAAAGTATCTAATCCGGGCAAAGCCATGCGGATGATGCAGGATATGATGCCAAACTGACAAAATTTAAAGCAAAGAAATTTAGTCTTAAACGTTATAAATAAACAAAACCTGAAACCTGAAACAATATTTATATGGTTAAAATACGTCTTGCCAGAGGTGGCACAAAGAAGAAACCTTACTACCGTGTTGTAGTTGCGGATCAACGTTGTAAGCGCGACGGCCGTTATCTTGAGCACATTGGCTTTTACAATCCAATGGTCACAGAGAACCGTTTTGAGATTGACGCGGAACGTGTTAAGCACTGGCTTTCAGTTGGTGCGCAACCGACTGATCGGGTGAGCAGATTGATGAAACAGGCAAAAACAAACGCCTGAAAAACTTTCGGGGTGAATCGTTTTATTCGATAAAGGCCGCGTTGGGTGACTTTAGTGATTATGATGATTTGACATGGTTTGCCACCGTTGTCGGTGTACATGGAATCAAAGGGGCAGTTCGGGTCAAGTTTTTTACAGACACTCCTGAATATTATTTATCAGTAAAACTTTTCTTTTTGGAATCCGCAGGGCAGTTGCTACCCTTAAAAGTTTCGCGAATTACACCCGCAAAAAAAGGCTGGATCATTCTCTTTGAAGAAATTGATTCGCGTAATGCTGCGGAAAAAATTAAAGGTTGTCGATTGCTGCTACCAGATGAGCAACTAAAACCTTTAGAGTCCAATGAGTTTTTTGTACATCAGCTTATCGGCTGCCGTGTAGAAGATCAAAATGGTCTCTTTTTAGGTGAAGTTACAGATTTTCTGGAAACCGGCGCCAACAACGTTTACGAGGTACGCAACGGCAAAAACGAGTTCTTGATTCCGGATGTACCACATGTAGTGCTGGAACTGGATCTTGAAAAACAGTGCATGGTCATTGATCCCTTGCCAGGATTGATTGAAAATTTAGCTTCGGAGATTGATGCTGCGCTTTGAGGTTTTGACCTTGTTTCCGGAAATATTTTCTTCTTTTCTGGAAGAAAGCCTGATTAACAGGGCGATTGAGCAGAAACATCTGCATGTAAGTTTGGTCAATTTCCGCAAGTATGGCTTGGGAAAGCATCTTCAGGTAGATGATACTCCATACGGTGGAGGTCCCGGAATGGTATTGCGGATTGAACCTGTTGCTAGGACACTTGCGGAACAAAAAGAGTTTCACCGGAATGAAGGACGTAAAACACATACTATTTTGGTGACACCGCAGGGTCAGCCGTTTACGCAGGAAAAAGCAAAGCAGCTGAGCCGGAAGGAAGCTGTCTTGACCCTGATTTGCGGACGCTACGAAGGTTTTGATGAACGGATTCGCAGTTTGGTTGATGAGGAAATTTCAGGAGGAGATTTCATTTGTTTAGGCGGCGAGGTCATTGCGATGACAATGATAGAGGCTATCAGCAGAATCGTCCCTAATATGCTTGGTAATCCGGAATCGGCTGAACAGGAATCATTCTCACATTCCTTGTTGGAATATCCGCAGTATACGCGGCCTGCAAGTTTTGAGGGTATGGACGTTCCTGAAGAATTAATGTCCGGAAACCATAAAAAAATAGCGGAGTGGCGGGAAGAGCAGGCTTTACTCAGAACAAAAATACGACGTCCGGATCTGTTCAAACACGATCATACTGGATAAAATTTAAGGAACAAACATAATAAAAAATAATATTCACCCTAAGCAAAGAGAAAATAATGCCAACTGCATTGGAAAAAATTGAGCAATCGCAATTACGCAGCGACTTGCCTGAATTAAGAGTCGGATCCAGTGTCCGGGTAAACTACCGGATCACGGAAGGAAACAAGGAGCGTATCCAGGCATTCGAGGGTGTAATCATTGGCAAACATTGCTCGGCTGGAAACAACAAGGCAACTTTCACTGTCCGAAAAGTAACCCAGGGATACGGTGTTGAGCGAATATTTCCGCTGCACTCTCCGCGGATTGAAAGTGTTGATATCATTAAAGTCGGAAAAGTACGCCAGGCAAAACTTTATTACCTGCGGGATCTACGTGGAAAAGCTGCACGGATCAAAGAACGCGTCAGGGCTCGCCCCAACGCTTGAGTTTGAAAAAGCGGCTTTAGGCCGTGGATTCAAAAATATTGCCGGTGTCGATGAAGCAGGACGAGGCCCCCTTGCCGGGCCTGTTGTGGTAGCGGCGGTAATTTTAGGAGAAGATTGGAACGCCGATCATCCGCTGGATGATTCAAAGCGGTTGTCGGCACAAAAACGTGAACACTTGTTTGATCTCGTTTGCAATGAGGCGCTGGCATTCAAGATTGTTTCAATTTCTCCGCAGGAAATTGACAGACTGAATATTTTGCAGGCTACACTTTTTGGTATGTCTCGTTGCCTCACTGAAATAGTACCTGCGCCGGATTATGCATTTGTTGACGGAAATCATTATCCGCAAACAACAATTCCGGGTGAAGCTGTAATCAAGGGTGATTCTCGTTCAAAAAGTATTGCCGCGGCTTCAATTTTAGCCAAAGTGACACGGGACAGGATAATGCTCGAAAATGCAGAACGCTATCCGGAATGGGGTTTTGAGAGTCACAAAGGATATCCGACAAAACGGCACAGGGAGGCCCTTGCGAAGTTTGGCTTGACTCCGCTACATCGTAAGTCATTCCGGCTCAAAGCGCTGCAAATGAGTTTGTTGTGACAAAGCAACGCATACAAACCGGTGCAACAGGAGAGCAAATTGCCTGCGATTTTTTGCAGGAGTCAGGTTACCGCATAGTTGAGAGAAATCACCGTAGTCGGCTGGGTGAGCTTGACATTATCGCTGAATACGAGGAATTTCTCGTATTTTGTGAAGTTAAAACACGCAGGGGCACTGGTGTACCACATCCGTCTTTGTCTGTAACTGCAAAAAAAATTGCAAAGTTGCGCCAACTGGGAGAGTTTTATCTTATCCAGAAGCACCTCACATACCTTCAACCACGTTTTGACGTGATTGCTGTACAACTGGCGGATGGGAAACCGCCGAACATTGATCATTTTATCAACGCTTTTTAAGCAAAAAAGGAAATACTTATGGCTCATCACAAGTCAGCACTTAAGCGAGTTAGGCAAACCATAAAGCGCACAGCTCAAAACCGTTCACTCCGCTCTGATCTGCGAACAGTAATTAAAAAATTCCGTTCCATACTTGAAGGTGGAAATATTGAACAGGTCCGTGAAGCTTATCCGGGAGTTCAAAAAAATATCGATAAAGCCGTCACTAAAGGAATCCTGCACAAACGTACCGGAGCCCGCTATAAGTCTCGCCTTGCCCTTTCCGTGGCTAAAACAGCAGCAAGCTGAACCAAACTGTCGCTATTCAGAGCGTCAAACAGTTCCACTCCCTGAGCCACTTAGCAAAAACCACTTTCTAATTGGCTTCCCTTCGTGATACAGTAAACTCGGAGTTTTTCCAGAGTTATTTTATCGTTTGTTTTTTTCTAAGGGATGATTTATGGACTCACATTTTCTTTTGCGACGCATTCATAGTTTGACCGGTATTGTTCCGGTAGGACTTTTTTTGGTGTACCATCTCTATTTGCAGTTGTATTTGCACTCCGGCGCAGAGGTCTACAATGAGGTGATCAACGGATTTTATGACAGTCCTCTGGCAATTTGGGTCTTAGTCATTGTTGTTTATATCCCACTTTTTTTTCATGCCTTCTTTGGCATTCGGCTGATGTTCGAATCCAACGTTCAGCCTTCTTACACATATTTTTCACATCTTTTATACTGGCTGCAGCGCATTAGCGGAGTCGGCGTACTGCTCTTCATTATCGCACATATTTGGAATACCCAGCTTGGCCCATGGATATCCGGAACTTGGGGAGCCCATTTTGAACATCTTTCCAGTGGCTTTGCAGATCCTGAATCCGGTATAATCACCAAGGCAGTTTATCTGCTTGGAGTCATAGGAGCAGTATTCCATTTTTCCAATGGTCTCAACACATTCTGTATGACTTGGGGTATTGCCCTCACGCCTAAATCCCAAATACGGGTTCGCATTATTAGTTTTATTATTTTCTTGATTTTAGCCGGCAGCGCTTTCTACGCACTGTCTGCAATTTGGTAAACAGAGATAAACGGATGAGCAAGCAACGAGTTATTGTAATTGGAGGCGGCTTAGCCGGACTCGCCGCAACCATGAAAATGGCGGAACTCGGTATGTCTGTGCTGGTGGTCTCATTTTTACCGGTCAAACGTTCACATTCTGTCTGTGCTCAGGGCGGCATCAATGGTGCGGTCAATATCAAAGGTGAAGGCGACTCTCCGGATATTCATTTTTACGACACGGTCAAAGGCGGTGATTTTTTGGCACATCAACCACTTTGCAAAGACATGTGCCATGAAGCTCCGTACATCATTAACCTCATGGATCGGCTGGGAGTAACATTTAACCGAACTCCGGAAGGCAATCTCGATTTCCGCAGATTTGGAGGTACTCTATACCACCGTACCGCGTTTGCCGGTGCAACCACAGGTCAGCAACTTTTGTATGCTCTTGACGAACAGGTACGTCACTTCGAGGTGCAGGGTTTGGTTGAAAAGATGGAATGGCACGAATATTTAGGCGCCGTTCTCAACGACGACGGTCGCTGCGTGGGCGCGGTAATTCACAATTTACGTTCCGGAGAAATCAAAGCGGAAAAAGGCGATGCGGTGATTTTAGCCACCGGAGGTCCTGGACTGGTATACGGACGCTCCACCAATTCCATGGTTTGCACAGGAACCGCTGTCACATCCGCATATTTGCAGGGCGCCAAATACGGTAATGGCGAGTTTATTCAAATTCATCCATCTGCAATTCCCGGTCGTGATAAATTACGTTTGATGAGTGAATCCGCACGCGGAGAAGGCGGAAGAGTATGGGTGCCGAGAAAAGCGGGTGATTCACGCAAGCCTAAAGAAATACCTGAAAAAGAACGTTTTTATTTTCTGGAAGAGCGTTATCCACTTTTTGGGAATTTGGTGCCGCGAGATGTTGGTGCACGTGAAATCTACGATATTTGTGTGAATGACAAATTAGGTGTTCACGGAGAAATGAAAGTCTATCTCGATTTAACACATCACACCAGAGAGTTTCTTGACCATCGTCTGGGTGGAATTCTTGAGATTTACGAAAAATTTACCGGAGTCGATCCTCGTGAAGAACCGATGGAGATTTTTCCGGCGGTGCATTATTCGATGGGCGGAATTTGGACAGATTATACACGTACAGATGAAGGTTTGATTGACCATCAATCGCCAAATAATCAAATGACTTCTATCACCGGACTTTATGCGGCCGGTGAAGCAGATTATCAGTATCACGGTGGAAACCGTCTGGGCGCAAACTCTTTGTTGAGTTGCATCTACACTGGCTTGATGATGAGTCCCGGAGTACTTAATTACATAAATAATCTTCCTGAAGCTGCTGAAGACATTCCGGAATCCGTCTATTCCGCTTCCGTAAAAAAATGGCAGGAAAGTTATGCGAATATCAAGAGCATGAACGGCAAAGAAAATCCCTATGCTTTGCATAGAGAAATGGCGGAAGAGATGATTTCTAATGTTTTGATCGTCAGGGAAAATTCTAAACTGAAATCAACACTCGACAAAATTGATGAATTTGAATCACGCTGGAAAAATATTAAATGTGTGGATACTAGCGATTGGTCCAATCCTGTACCAAGTTTCATCAACCAACTCTGGAACATGATCCAGCTTTCAAAAATAATCACCAAGGGCGCGTTGTTAAGAGACGAATTCCGAGGTTCACATTACAAACCGGAATTTGATTTACATCAACCGGATGATTTCCGACCTGAAACCTATTTGGAATTTGAAAAACAAAAAGAGGATGGACAAATTAAAGAGGATGAGTTTTCTCCGGATCATTTGGCTTACATGAAACGTTTTTCAAAAAATAACATCAAATGGCTCAAAACAACCATTGCGACTTATCGAAATGGTGGACCGGAAATTTCTTATGAAGCCGTGGATACATCGCTAATTGATCCACGCCCCAGAAAATACGACTGAGGATAAAAAATGCCAGATACTGTTACTTTCAAAATTAAACGTCAGGATACGGAAACATCCGGCTCCTACTGGGAAACTTTCATAATTCCTTATATTCCAAACTCGAATGTGATCTCCTGTCTGATGGATATTCAGGCAAATCCTGTGAACGCGAAGGGAGAGGAAGTAGCTCCGGTAGTTTGGGAAAGCAACTGTTTGGAAGAAGTTTGCGGAGCTTGCACAATGCTTATTAACGGCAAAGTTCATCAGTCATGCAGCGCATTGGTGGACAAACTTGAAAAACCAATCAGACTGGAACCGATGAGCAAGTTTCCGGTTGTCAGGGATTTAACGGTTGATCGTTCCCGGATGTTTGACGCACTCAAAAAAGTTCAGGCTTGGGTCGCAGCAGACGGTTACCACGACCTCGGTCCCGGAGACCGTCTTTCTCAAAGCCATCAGGAAACGGCTTACAAACTTTCAGAGTGCATGACCTGTGGGTGTTGTGTGGAAGCATGTCCGCAATACAGCAGCGACAACAACTTTCTCGGTGCGGCTGCAATCAGCCAAACGCGCCTCTTCAACATGCATCCAACCGCAAAGAACATTGCTGACGAAAGGCTCGATACCCTCATGCAGGAAGGTGGCATTGCCGATTGCGGCAATGCCCAAAACTGTGTAGAGGCTTGTCCCAAATCAATTCCGCTGACTGAATCAATTGCGGAAATGGGTCGTCAAGTTTCAGGCAAACTTTGGCGTAATATTTTTAAGGCATAGTTTATAGTTTTGTCGAAAACAACAAAATGTATTCATGTCACGAAATTCTTCCTCCAATCCGCCCCAACGTTTCCTGCTGATCCGCACAGATCGGATCGGCGATACTATCCTCACCCTGCCTGCAGTCACGGCTTTACGTAAAAAATATCCGGCGGCTTTCATCGTCTTTTTAGCGCAGTCCTACACCGTGCCGCTGATTGAGCAATACGAAGGCATAGACCTTCTGCTGACTTATGAACCAGAGGGACGTCACAAAGGCTGGACGGGAATTATGCGGCTCAGTCATGAACTTCAGGAATTAAAAATTGACGCCGCCCTGCTTTTTTATCCCAGAGTGGAATTGGCTTTTGCATTGTTCAAAGCAAAAATTCCTGTGCGCATCGGCACCGGTTATCGCTGGTATTCGTTTTTCTTAACCAAGCGTATTTTTGAACATCGAAAAGAGTGCCAAAAACATGAAGCAGAATATAATCTGTCACTGCTTGCATCACTGTTACACGGCCAAAAACCTCAGCCTCAATATGAGTTTAAAGAATGGATACCGGAATCATGGTGGGACAATTTTCGTACTGAACTAAACTCTACGAATTATGTCATCGTGCATCCCGGAAGCGGTGCTTCTGCTCCAAATCTGAATCAGGAACAATACCGGCTTATTATTCGGCTGTTGCTCGAAAAAACCGCCTGGACTGTTTTGTTAACAGGAATTTCCGGAGAAGAAAAATTGGTGCATGATCTTGCCGCTGATTTTCCACAGGAGCGTGTAAAAGAAATAGTAGGCCGTTTTTCACTCGCAGAATTTTTTTCAGTGATCCGGAATTCTTCTTTGCTCATCACCAGCAGTACCGGACCCTTACATTTGGCAAATGCGGCAGGAACTCCGCTGCTCGGTTTTTTCTGTGCGGCAAAACCATACACACCGAAACGCTGGGGGCCGTATGATCAGCAGAAATGGGTTGTCACTCCAAACCTGGACTGGCCGGAAATTTGTGAATTGAAAAAATGTCCGCATGGAGGATGTTTACAGAAACTTTCGGACTCCGAAATTACAACAGCCTTGTGCGAGCAAAGATTGAAACATTTGGCTGAATGAACAACAAAAAATGGAATTAGCATGAGCACAATATCTTCCTGGCAAAATTTTCAGCAGCATTACCTTGATCTTCCGGAATTAGGAATGTCAATTGACACTTCACTAATGGTTCCTCCAGACGAGTTGCCGCAAGCTTTGGACAAACTTTTCCGCAATGCATTTCAACAAATGCGGGAACTGGAAGAAGGCAGTCTCGCAAATCCTGATGAAAATCGTATGGTCGGACATTATTGGCTGCGGAATCCGGAACTTGCACCGAGTGCGGAAATTAAAAAAGTGATCTGCGACACGCTGGGAAAAATTCTGCAATTTGCGAAGCAAATTCAACAAAAAATAATTCAGCCTCAACAAGCGGATTCTTTCCGGAACGTCCTGCTGCTCGGAATCGGAGGCTCGGCACTTGGTCCACAATTCGTGCAAAACGCGCTTGCTTCAGAGGCCGATCAAATGCAATTTTATTTTCTGGATAACACTGATCCGGACGGAATTGATCAGGTTATGGCCTCGATCGGTAAAGAGTTAAACATGACTCTGACCCTGGTTATTTCCAAATCTGGAGGAACAAAAGAAACACGGAATGCAATGCTGGAGGTGCGTCACGTCTATGAAAGTTCCGGACTGGATTTTAGCAAACACACAGTTGCAGTCACAGGTGAAGGCAGTCAACTTGATCAACTTGCAGAAAATGAAAACTGGCTGCGGCGTTTTCCAATGTGGGATTGGGTTGGTGGTCGTACTTCAGTTCTTTCCGCAGTGGGGTTGCTTCCGGCCGCTTTGCAGGGTCTTGACATTGAAGAAATTCTAAACGGTGCAAAAATCATGGATGAACTGACTCGCCGCAAGGATGTCAGCAAAAACCCTGCTGCTATGCTGGCTTGGATGTGGCATCATGCCGGCGCGGGACAAGGCGAAAAAGCGATGGTGATGCTGCCATACAAAGACAGACTGCTGCTCTTTAGCCGCTATTTGCAACAGTTGGTGATGGAATCTTTAGGTAAGGAAAAAGATTTCGCTGGAAAAACGGTTCACCAGGGATTGACCGTTTACGGTAACAAAGGTTCAACCGATCAACATGCATTTGTCCAGCAACTCCGTGAAGGCCCCGCTGATTTTTTCGTAACTTTCATCGAAGTACTTAGAGACCGAAAAAACGCCAGTATTGAAGTTGAACCCGGAATCACCTCTGGAGATTTTCTGCAGGGGTTTTTGCTCGGAACCCGCGAGGCACTTTTTCAAAATGGACGTTCGTCTCTCACCATCACGCTGGAAGAAATCAACCCGAAAAGCCTGGGAGCTTTGATTGCGCTTTTTGAAAGGGCAGTTGGTTTATATGCGACTCTAATCGGCATCAATGCTTATCACCAACCCGGTGTTGAAGCCGGAAAACGTGCCGCCGAAGATGTGATTGAACTTTCATTAAAAATCCAGTCACACCTCAAGTCCAATCCGGCGCAACAGTTTTCCGCATCTTCGCTGGCGGAAATTCTGGAAGAGTCCGCAAAAATATCTACCGTTTTTAAACTACTTGAACACTTGGCCGCAAACGGCAGGTTACAAAAATTTTCTGGAAGCGACCCTTTTTCTGCTTGTTATCAAGAAAATTGTTAACAGCATTTTAGTTTGACTTTTAGCCCTGAAGGTTTCAATTAGCATAGAATATGCAGGTAGAGTGCGCCTTTTAAATTTGATTTAAAGAAAAATCACACGCACCACAAGTACATTATTTACATCATTTAAAAAATAGCATAAAACTGGACTAAATGGTTTCATTTCACCACTTTCAGTGAAAAACTTCCACCATCCGGAATCTTTCTCAGCAATGGATATACTACTTAAAAACACTAAATCGGCTGGAAACATAATCATGCTGATGCTGTTTATCTGTCTGTTGATCCCCATGTCGGCTACCGCCGCCAAGCATGAAGCTGAAATTCTTATTTTCAGCCTCTCTCCTGAGAAAGTAGAAGAACAAAAAGGTGTTCTCCAAATTCAGATCAGCACCTTCAGTCCAATTCAGGAAGTAACGGTCAAGGGAAAGCCCCAGAAATTTCCGAAGGCTGCAAGCCTGGTTTGGCTGAAGATTCCTTATAAACTAAAGCCAGGAGTAAATATTTTTAAAGTTTACGTTAAGACCAAGTTCGGCGAAGCAAGA
>Ga0208335_1000065_pt1 | contig 43647 bp, 40 predicted proteins | sample DeeseametaMP0759_FD_184202 | JGI IMG/M metagenome (GOLD analysis project Ga0208335, IMG submission 184202) | Marine microbial communities from the Deep Atlantic Ocean - MP0759 (SPAdes) | ecosystem: Environmental > Aquatic > Marine > Oceanic | place: West of Cape Town, South Africa, South...
TTCTTTAAGTGCTTCAAGCGCAAGCGTGATCTTTAAAGCTCGATTTTCATTTGAGCCAATATTGATATGAACATCGCTCATTAAGTTTATTGCTTATGTGAAGATCTCTCAATAATAACACCAACGCCTTCAGCGCCAGTGACCGCCTCACCTTTGTTTAGCTTTAACTTAACCCACGCTACACCAAATTCATTGAGTATGATTTGACACACTTCCTCGGCCAATGTCTCAACGAGCTGGAACTCACTACCTCTCACATAGTTACTAAGACGATTACAAACAGCATGGTAGTTCACCGCCTGATCAATATTATCGGTATCAGCGGCAGCGGCATTGTTAGAAGACATTTCTATATCCAAAACAATGTCTTGACGAATTTTACGCTCCCAATCATAGATTCCGATGACCGTATCAATCTTTAGACCTTGTATAAAAACAATATCCATATTGTCATTATTGAATCACAAAGCCCATATGATACCTTTGGCTAAAGTTTTTAACGCTACAAATATGGAGACCTTTGCATAAATCATTTTAAAATATATAATGGTTTATGTAAAGATCTCATGTTACTGATTGATATAATTTAGCTCAGGCTTAAAGTGCTTTATCTGAAAGCCACACCAAAGGAGGAAGGTTTGATTTTTTACTTTTTGTTAATTGCAGCTTATTTGATTGGCTCGATTTCATCTGCAATTCTCGTCTGTAAAGCACTTGGCTTACCAGACCCCCGCACGCAAGGCTCTAATAACCCTGGCGCCACCAACGTTCGCCGAATAGCTGGTAATAAAGTCGCAGCTATTGTGCTTTTAGGTGATACTTTTAAAGGCTTTCTGCCGGTGCTATTGGCAACAACACTTGAGCTGAGTTTATTTGAGATCTCTTTGGTTGGACTTGGCGCTTTCCTGGGTCATATTTATCCCGTTTTTTTCGATTTCAAAGGCGGTAAAGGGGTAGCGACCTATATTGGCATACTGCTCGCTTGCAGCACAATAGTTGGCATTGTCTTTATCTGTATTTGGTTATTTATTGCAAAGGTATTAAAAATTTCTTCACTATCAGCGTTGGTGGCAACAGCTATTTCGCCTGTTTATTACTACCTGTTTGTTGATGACGCGCGCTCGGCAATTGTTATCACTATTATCTGTGGATTAATTTTCTACACACATCGTAGCAACATCACAAGACTCATTAATAACGAAGAAGATGGCATTAAGTCTTAGTATTGACGCCTTTCTTTAGCAAGTAAAGCGCAACGGCTACCAGCATAACAATCATTAAGAGAGGCACAATAAATGCTAAATAAAGATCTGTAGAGCCAACCCCCAACATGCCTAATCTAAAGCCATCCATCATATAATAAATTGGATTAAAAGCCGATAGAGAACGCCAAAAGCTGGGCAAAATGTCGATGCTATAAAACATACCACCCAGATAAGTCAAAGGCAGTAAGACAAAGGTTGGCACAATGGATATGTCATCGAAAGATTTGGCAAAAATAGCATTAATAAAGCCGGCCAAAGCAAACATCACAGAAGTTAATAAAAAAGAAAGAGCAAGAATACTGTAACTGTAAATACTGAGCTTAACAAAAAAAGAAATGGCAAAAGTAACCGCCAACCCAACACACAATCCCCGCACCACACCACCAGAAACAAAGCCTAACAATATTACCCAATTGGGTATGGGCGAAACCAACAGCTCTTCAAAACTGTGATTGTATTTTGTCATGAAAAAAGAGGATACCGTATTGGCATAAGACTGCATAATCACTGTCATTAAAATAATGCCAGGAACAATAAAATGTAAATAATCAATTCCTTGCATGTGGCCAATTCTCTCCCCCATTAAGCCGCCAAAAATTAGAAGATAAAGTGATGTAGTTATTACTGGTGGCACAATGGTTTGCACCCAAATACGTGAAAATCTAAGGATCTCTTTAACAACAATGGTTTGGAAAGCAATCCACATAACTAGTCGTCCTTGCTGGTCAGTGATAAAAACAAATTCTCAAGACGATTTTGTGCCGAGCGAATATTGGCAACACTAATATTTTGTAATAATAGCTTGGTGACAACAGTCGAAATTGTCGTTGATTCTGGTAGTGTTATTTGTAAAGTATGCGCGTCCAAAACTTCACACTCACAATTGTTAATTTTTATATTGTCCGACAAACTCTCAACGCACTCAAATATTAATACTTGGTGCTTGGCTTTTTGAAGCAAAGACCTCATACTGGATTGTGCCACAATCTCTCCATCATTAAGTATGGCAATGTTTCGACACATTGATTCTGCCTCTTCTAAGTAGTGTGTTGTTAGAATGATAGTCATCCCTTCCTGATTGAGTTGCTTTAAAAAACGCCACATAGAGCGACGAATCTCAACATCTACTCCGGCAGTTGGTTCATCCAAGATAAGAATTTCTGGATTATGCATCAGTGCGCGTGCCAACATTAGTCGACGCTTCATACCACCCGATAAAGATTGTGGTACTTCTAGACGCCGATCCCAGAGGTTGATTTTTTTTAGTAACGCTTCAGCACGAAGTGTTGCTTCTTTACGGTTGATACCAAAATAACCCGCCTGATTAATCAGTATCTCAATATTTGGCTCATGCGGATTAAAATTAAACTCCTGGGGCATCAGGCCAATTTTTCGTTTAACTTCGTTAATGTTTTTCCCTTGATCAAGACCATCAATCTCAACAGAGCCGGATGTTGAAGTAATCAAACCACAAATAATCCCGATAGCGGTCGTCTTGCCAGCGCCATTAGAACCCAGTAAGGCAAAAAAATCACCTTTTTCGACCTTTAAATCAACTGCCTTGAGAGCTTCAAAACCATTCGAATAGGTTTTGCTTAAAGCATTGGTGGAAAGAGCATGTGTCATAAATAAATTAACTCTCAAATAAAAAAATTAACCCTCAGGAAAAGTCGCTGAGCAGGGTGTTTTAAACAATCAACATATCGCCTAAATAAGCTAAATGATTTTAACATTTATCAACATTATTGGGCTAATTTTGCGATAATTACCCCCTTGAAACAATAAGCTACTTTTCTAAGGAAATGCCAACAACAATAAATGTCACCTTGCCAGATATTGGCGACTTCGATCAAGTTGAAGTAATAGAGATTTTAGTATCCATCGGCGATCATGTTAAAGAGAATGACAGCATAATCACCCTAGAAAATGACAAGGCGATGATGGAAATTCCTGTGCCTTTCTCAGGCACAGTCAAGTCTGTCGAAGTCACTGTCGGTGAAAAAATATCCAAAGACAGTCTAATCATTACTCTCAACAGCACCGAGGACTCTCCAAACGAAGAAGGCCATTCTACTGATGCAAATCCTAAAACACCTGACGAATCGGTAGCCACTTCAAATATTATCGAGGTAGTAGTGCCGAATATTGGCAACATCGATCAAGTGGAAGTAATTGAAATATTGAGTGCTGTGGGTGATGTGGTTGGCAAAGAACAAGGCATCATCACCTTGGAAAGTGATAAAGCTTCTATGGAAATTCCATCTCCAGTGGCAGGAAAAATAACAGAAATACCTTTAAGTGTCGGTGACAAAGTCTCTGTTGGTGATCTTATTCTCTTACTTGAAACCAAAAGTGAGAGTGTCAATACGCCCAAGACTACTATAGTCGAAACTGCGCCCACAATAATTAAGGCAACCGAAGAAGAATCAAACAAAATTGTCGATGAAGTAATCTCTGTTACTACTTCGCCGGAATCACACGCCTCCCCTTCGATTAGAAAATTAGCGCGTGAATTGGGTGTTGATTTATCCAACATCAAGGGCAATGGCCAAAAAGGTCGTATCTTAAGCACCGACCTAAAAGACTACGTTAAACAAATTATCAAAGGTAATGGTCCAATTGAGAATGGTGTGGAAGTTGTACCACTTTCAAGAATTAAAAAGCTGTCTGGCAAGCATTTAACAAAGTGCTGGAGCGAAATACCCCACGTCACTCAATTTGACTCGGTCAACATTGAGCAAATGGAAGAATTCCGAGCACACCAAAAAGCTAGAGATATTAAATTATCGCCTCTGGTTTTTATCATGAAAGCGGTTGTGCAGGTTCTTAAACAACACCCTCACTTTAATGCTTCACTCGACGAATCCGGTGAAAACCTTTTGGTAAAACAATACTATAACTTAGGCATAGCAATGGATACGCCTGATGGTTTAATTGTGCCAGTTATTCGTGATGTAGGCAAGAAATCTCTAAAAGAACTTGCAGACGAACTTTCTGAAGTATCTACTAGAGCAAGGGAAAGTGGTCTCAGTAAGGCAGAAATGCAAGGTGCAGGCTTTACTATTTCAAGTCTTGGCGGTATTGGTGGTACGCAGTTTACACCGATTATCAATTCACCAGAAGTGGCTATTCTTGGTGTTTCAAGAACACAAATCATGCCTGTCTGGAATGGTGAAAAATTTATTCCAACTGCAACATTACCACTTGCACTTTCTTACGACCATCGTGTGATAGATGGCGTACAAGGTGCTAGATTTATGGCAGATCTAAATCAAGTGCTAAAAAATATTATGGAGATACTTTTATGATTAAAACACAAGTATTGGTAATTGGCTCTGGCCCTGGCGGCTATACAGCGGCATTTCGTGCAGCCGATCTTGGTAAGCAAGTAACACTGATTGAACACCATGATAATTTGGGTGGTGTTTGTTTGAATGTAGGCTGTATACCTTCAAAAGCACTACTTCACACTGCCGAGGTTATTAACGAAGCAAAGACTGCCGATCACTTAGGTGTGCATTTCGAGACACCCTCAATAGACCTTGATGGTGTCAGAAAGAACAAGACAGATATAGTGACCAAACTAACCGGCGGCATTAAAGCATTGGCTAAAGCCAGAAAAGTGAGTGTTATCACTGGTTATGCACAGTTTATCTCAACTAATCAAGTTAGTATTGAAGGTGGTGACGAGGTTATTGAATTTGAAGATTGTATTATTGCTGCAGGCTCTCGAGTTACAAAAATCCCAAGCTTCTCTTTTGAGGACGATCGGGTGATGGATTCGACAGATGCCTTAGAACTTAGTGATATCCCTAAAAGATTACTGGTTGTTGGTGGTGGTATTATCGGCCTTGAAATGGCCACAGTGTATGAGGCACTTGGCAGTGAAATCACCATTGTTGAATTAGCAGAGCAATTAATTCCAAGCGCAGATAAAGATATAGTCAATCCGCTATTCAAGCGTATTAAAAAAAGCTATGCAAATATTTACCTTAATACCAAAGTCACTAAAATGGAGGTTCTTAAAAAAGGCATCAAAGTCGACTTTGAAGGCAAAGGTGCACCTGAAACTGACACGTTTGACAAAGTACTGGTATCTGTCGGTCGCTCACCAAATGGCGGACTGATTGGTGCAGATAAGGCGGGGGTATCAGTAGACGAGCGTGGCTTTATTTCAACCGACAGACAAATGAAAACCAATGTTGAGCATATTTATGCAGTTGGTGATGTTGTTGGGCAACCCATGTTGGCACATAAAGCTGTTCACGAAGCCAAAGTGGCAGCCGAAGTAATTTGTGGGCACAAATCTGGTTTTGATGCACTTACCATTCCATCCGTTGCCTACACCGATCCAGAAGTAGCTTGGACCGGCAAAACCGAGAAAGAATTGAAAGCAGAAGGTATTTCTTATGAAAAAGGCGTATTTCCTTGGGCAGCATCTGGCCGAAGCCTGAGTATTGGTCGCAGCGAAGGCGTAACAAAAGGTTTATTCGATAGCACAAACGGTAAAATACTCGGCATGGGCATCTGCGGAACCAACGCGGGTGAGCTCATAGCAGAGGCAACTTTGGCTATTGAAATGGGTTGCGATATGAGTGATATTGCACTCACAGTGCACGCCCATCCAACACTTTCGGAAACAACCGCTTTTGCGGCTGAAATGGCAGAAGGTACAATTACTGACTTAATGCCGCCAAGAAAGAGAAAATAGGAAACAAAATGGACATTACAAAAGCAAGAAAAAACGTTATTGAGCAGCAAGTCCGCCCTTGGGGCGGTCTTAACGTGCGTGCTAATAAAGCCTTGAGCGACGTACCACGAGAAAATTTTGTACCAAAAAATTTTCAAGGCCTTGTTTTTGCTGATATTGAAATCCCTCTCACCGACAGCGCCAAAATGTTCTCGCCAAAAATTGAAGGTAGAATTTTGGACTCTATTGATGTACAAAGCAACGAAAGCGTCCTAGAAATAGGTACGGGTAGTGGTTATTTCACGGCGGTACTTAGTAGGCTGGCTGATAGTGTTGTGAGTGTTGAAATTGATCAAGCGCTATCCGATTCTGCCAAAGAAAATTTAAAATCAGTTACTGTAAACAATGTTGATTTACAAGTCTCAGATGCTTCAACAACAGACTTTTCAAACCAAAAATACGACGTTATTGTCCTTGGTTGCTCGCTAAACGAACAAAGTAAGAAATTGAATGAATTACTTAATACCGGTGGCAGACTGTTTGCTATTATTGGCAGTAAGAATGAAATGCAGGCAACACTTATTACCAGAATTAGCGAAAACGAATGGCGGACAAAATCAATTTTTGAAACCCATTTAGATTACATGAAAGGCCAAGAGCCAACGGCAATATTTGCCTTCTAACTAACGCTTGACTATGTTGAATTCTATTTTCAACTTTCTGATTAATAAATCGGCACTAGCATTAACCCTGCTACTTGTCCTAGTGGTTGCGCTGCTGTCGCAAATTCCACAATTTTCTCTAGATGCTTCGTCAGACTCTTTGGCGCTTGAAGGTGATAACAATCTTGCTCTTTATGAGAAAACCCAGAAAACCTTCCAAAACTCTAACTCCCTTATTATTAGCTATACCACTGAGGAAGGTGTTTTAGTTCCTCTACAAATTGATTATTTAAGAGCACTTAGAGATGAAATCCGCGCGCTTGAAAGTGTGACCTCAGTTTCCTCAATTCTTGATGTGCCTTTGTTTCAATCGCCACCACTATCACTAATAGAGTTGACCGGCGTTGCAATCACCATTGATAACTTCAAAGCTGATATGTCAATTGTTGCAGACGAATTCCACACCAGCCCACTTTATGCCAACAACCTAGTCAGCCTTGATGGAAAAACAACAGCACTATTGATTGATCTTAAAAAAGTCGATCAATCAACTAAAAAAGTTAACGATGTACTAGCAGAGGCGGTAGAAAACATTCGAGAAATAATGGCAAATTATAGTAATAATGCTCAGCTCTATATAGGCGGCGTACCGCTGATTAGAAATGACATCATTACCTACATTACTAACGACCTTGTGCTCTTTAGTCTTGCCGTTGTGCTTGTTATGTCAATCATGATGGCTGTTATTTTTAGAGGCATAAGATGGGTTTTATTGCCAATTGGTATTAGTGTTACCGGTGCACTAGTGATGACAGGCTTACTGGGTGTTTTAGGGTGGAAAGTAACCATCATCTCTTCCAACTTTTTTTCACTACTTCTTGTAATGACACTTTCGGTCACTATTCATTTAGTGGTGAGATTTAAAGAACTGGCCCAACAAACCCCAGAGGCTGATGTCAAAGATCTAACCCTACTCACTTTGCAACAAATGTTCAAACCGTGCTTATTCACAACGCTGACAACAATCGTTGCATTTGCATCGTTAATGATTAGCGATGTACGCCCCGTGATTGACTTTGGCTTGATGATGGTAATCGGCGTCACTATTGCCATGCTACTGTCTTTCTCGGCCTTTCCGATACTGATGAGCCTACTACCATCACCAAAAGTCGATAAGCACTCCTCTGAGTTCGCTTTCACTCGAAAACTCGCTAATTTCACCCATCAATACGGCAACCAGCTCATTGTTACACTAATTCTTATCGTTACCATTGCGCTGATTGGTATTAGTAAATTGAGTGTTGAAAACCGCTTTATCGATTATTTCAAGCAATCCACTGAAATTCACCAAGGTCTGAAACTAATTGACCAGCAACTAGGCGGCACTATGTCGCTTGAAGTTGTCTTTGATGATATGGCTAACGCCTTCTGGGTAGACAGTTTCTTGCGTGAAGACATCCATAACATTCATCAGTATCTAGACAATCTTGACGCTACAGGTAAAGTACTATCAATTGATACGATGATGCAAATCCTCACACAAGCCAATGCTGGTATACCGCCGAATGGTTTTGTGTTAATGTTAGTTAAAAATCAAATTCCAGAGTTTGCCAGAATGCAAGTGCTTGACCCTTATCTATCTGAATCCGAAAACCAGATCAGAATGGTTGCCCGTATTCACGAGACCGATGTCTCACTTAAAAGAGACGAGCTTATTAACGAAGTAAGTGCACACCTTGTCAATAAATTTCACCTCGACCCAAGCAGTTTTAGAATGACGGGCGAGTTTGTTTTATACAACAACTTACTGCAAAGCTTGTTCGAATCTCAAATCAAAACCATTGCATTGGTCTTTGCAATGATTTTTGCAATGTTTTTATTTATCTTTAGATCGATTAGCCTCTCTATATTAGCGCTGATTCCAAACACCTTGCCATCGCTGCTTATTTTGGGCATTATGGGGCTTGCCAATATTCCGCTCGATTTAATGACGATTACCATTGCCGCAATCGCCATTGGTATTGGCGTTGACAACGCTATTCACTATATTCATCGCTTTAAGATAGAGTTTAAAGTTGATCAAGATTACTCAGCGACTATGTATCGCTCACACGCCTCTATTGGTCTTGCAATGTTCTATACATCCATCACAGTTGCTTTTGGTTTTTTGGTACTGGCTCTGTCTAATTTTATCCCTAGTATTTACTTTGGTATTTTTACCGCAATTGCCATGCTTAGCGCTGTTCTCACAAACCTCACTTTATTACCAAAACTGCTGTTAATATTTAAACCAAAAATGGGAAAATAAATGAACGCGCAATAAAAAACCCGCATCGAATAAGAGTGCGGGTTTAGTCTACTATACTAAAGGAGAGATAAGTTAACTAGTAGGGTTTAACTCAGGCGAGTATTATAAACGCAAATCAATACTAAATATAACTTTTTTTAAAAATATATTTTCTACCTTAATTAATTTAATTTTAACCCCAATTTTTTTCAATTATCTATGACAGAAACTTACCAATTTGACGTTCTCATAATAGGCTCTGGTACAGCTGGATTGATGGGCGCAATACAGCTTTCCGAGGATTTGTCAATAGCACTAATTGCCAAAGATAAACTTTTAGAAGGCTCCTCTTATTATGCACAAGGTGGCATCTCTGCAGTACTTGATTCTGACGATGATTTCAATTCTCACATACAAGACACAATAAAAACTGGCTTTGATTTAGGCAATGAACAAAGTATTCGATTTATGGTCGAACAAGCTCCAAATGCAATTAAAGATTTAGAAAAAGCAGGGGTGAAATTCTCCCAACAAGGAAAAGAATATGATCTCACAACTGAGGGCGGCCATAGTGCTAAACGCGTTGCTCATGTGTCGGACAAAACTGGTCAATCCGTACAAACAAATTTATTAGCACAAGTACGTCAAAAATCAAATATTACGCTTTTTGAACACCACACAGCTATTGATCTTTTAATGAAGGGTAAACAATGCTTTGGTGCTTATGTATACGACAAAAAAAATGACAGGGTGTCTTCTTTTATTTCAAGCAAAACAATTATAGCCACAGGAGGTGCCTCAAAAGTGTACCTCTACACCTCTAATCCTGATACGTCGACAGGTGACGGTATTGCTATGGCGTATCGTGCAGGCTGCGAAATTATTAATATGGAATTTGCTCAATTTCACCCGACTTGTCTTTTTCATCCTCATGCCAAATCATTTCTTATTTCAGAAACACTCAGAGGTGAAGGTGCTAAGCTAACTTTGCCAAATGGTGAGCCGTTTATGCACAAATACGATGATCGAGAAGAAATGGCGCCGCGGGATATTGTTGCTAGAGCTATCGATCATGAAATGAAAACACATGGCTTTGATTGTGTTTATCTTGATTTATCTTTTAAAGATAGTCACTGGATTGTTGGGCGCTTCCCAACAATTACCAAGCGCTGTCTCTCGCTAGGTGTTGATATATGTAGTGAGCGTATACCTGTGGTGCCAGCTGCACACTACACATGCGGAGGCGTTGGCACAGATATAAATGCTCAAAGTAATATCGACAACCTATACGCCATTGGCGAGGTAGCCCATAGTGGTGTTCATGGCGCCAATAGGATGGCAAGCAATTCACTTCTTGAATGCCTTGTTTTTGCCAAAAGCTGTGCAAAACATATTAATAATAGCGAAAGACAAATTGATGGTTTACCTGCATTCGAAGACTGGGATGCCTCAAGAGTAGAGCACTCTCAAGAAAAAGTCGTTGTCTCTCATCTTTGGCAAGAAGCTAGACTCCTTATGTGGAACTTCGTTGGTATTGTTAGAAGCGACCGTCGCCTACAATCGGCTCAACGCCGATTGGCGCAAATTCAAAAAGAGGTAAATGATTATTACCGCCTCTACATTCTTACGGAAGATCTTATAGAACTTCGCAATCTTGTGCAAACGGCCCAAATCATTGTAGAGTCTGCGCTTTCAAGAAAAGAGAGTCGCGGATTGCATTACACCCTAGACTACCCAGATCAATTAGAAAGCGCGCATAATAGCGTCATTACAAAGACACCATAATAATCCATGCTTCTGCCTATTCTTTTCTACCCAGATAAAAAACTTAGAACCGTTGCTAAACCGGTTGATCTGGTTGATGATACCATTAGGACGCAAGTTAACAACATGTTTGAAACCATGTATGACGCACCAGGTATTGGCTTAGCCGCAACCCAAGTTGATTTTCATCAAAGAGTTATTGTCATTGATGTCTCGGAAGAGCAGGATCAACCTCTATGTTTAATCAACCCTGAAATTATAGAAAAAAGTGGAGAAATTGAATGGGAGGAAGGCTGTCTATCAGTCCCTAATTATTACGAGAATGTCAAGCGTGCCAATGACATCAAAGTACGTGCTCTTAACCAAAACGGTGAAGAATTTGAAATGGAAGCCAGCGAAATATTGGCTGTCTGCATCCAGCATGAGATTGATCACCTCAATGGTATTCTTTTTGTTGATTATATTTCAAAACTCAAGCAAAAACGCCTTAAAGAAAAAACCAACAAGAAGGTAAAAAGACTTTAGACTCGGATAAAATCTTGGCAATAATCATTTTAAATTTACTGCTTCAATAAAAGTGAATATTGGTCCCTATAAATTAAACACTCAAGTGCTACTCGCGCCAATGGCGGGCACCAGTGACAAACCATTTCGACTACTTTGCCGCCAACAAGGTGCGGCACTGACCACCTCAGAAATGGTGGTTATTCAAAAACACCTACTCAATACCAATAAATCCAAATATCGCCTAGATTTCACAGGAGAACAATCACCCATCAGTATCCAAATAGCCGGCTCTGAGGCATCTCAACTAGCAGAGTCAGCTATACAAGCTGTTGATTTTGGTGCTGACATCATTGATATTAACATGGGTTGTCCTGCCAAAAAAGTTTGTAATAAGGCTGCTGGATCAGCGCTGATGCAAAACGAAAAACTGGTTGAAGACATCCTTAATTCTGTTGTTAATAGCGTTGACATCCCTGTAACTCTGAAAATGCGAACGGGCTGGAACGAGGAAAATAAAAACGCCCCAACAATCGCCAAAATAGCCGAAGATGCTGGCATTCAAATGATAGCTATTCACGGCAGGACACGCGCGCAAAAATACCATGGTCATGCCGAATACGACACCATCAAAAAGGTTGTCGACCAAGTCTCTATTCCAGTGGTTGCCAATGGTGATATTACCAGCGGCAAAAAAGCCCAAGCCGTCCTAGACTATACCGGCGCTGAGGCGGTTATGCTAGGTAGAGCGACACAAGGCAATCCGTGGTTAATTGGCCAAGTTCACCAATATCTATCCACAGGAAAAAGTGAAAAAACTCTTAGCATCAATGAAAAAATACCTGTCATTCTTGACCACATTCAAACAATTCACAAATTTTATGGCGATAAAATGGGCACTCAGTTGTCCAGAAAGCATATTTTTTGGTATGCTATGCAACTTGACCAAGAAAAAGGCAAGGCATTTTGGCCAACTGTTAATCGAGTGATCGACCACTCAGAGCAATTAATTATATTTCGTGACTTTTTACATTCATTATGAAAGAAAGGGATTTACACCATTGTATCAACCTCAAGCTTGATCGATATTTTAAGCACTTGAATGGTGAGGGCGCCACTGGTGTATTCAAAATGGTCACTCAGCAAGCAGAATCAGCTACTTTAAATTATGTGCTCGATCAAGTCAATCAAAATCACAGCGAAGCCGCGAGAATTCTAGGCATTAATCGCGCAACACTTAAGAAAAAAATAGCACTCTACCAACTCTAGATAGCGTTCTCTTATATAATTAAACCATACATTTTAACAAGTATTGTCAATGGCCATAAAACGCGCTCTGATCAGTGTTTCCGATAAATCAGGTATTATAGAATTTGCTCAAAAACTCGCCAACTTTGGCATTGAAATTCTCTCAACAGGCGGCACCGCCAAACTCCTAGAAGAAAACAACATTCCGGTGATTGAAGTCTCAGACTATACCAATTATCCAGAGATGATGGCGGGTCGGGTTAAAACACTTAACCCTAAAATTCACGGTGGTATATTAGCACGTCGTGGCATTGATGAAGGCGTGATGGCACAAAACGACATCAAACCAATTGACTTGGTTGTGGTCAACCTCTACCCTTTTCAAGAAACAATCGCTAAAGCGGATTGCACACTGGATGATGCGATTGAAAACATCGATATAGGCGGTCCTGCAATGTTGCGCTCAAGTGCCAAAAATCATGCCTCCGTCACCGTTATTGTCGATAGCAACGACTACCAAAGCGTACTTGATGAAATTGACACATCAGGTGATACAACTTTAGACACGCGAAAAAAACTCGCGCTGAAAACTTTCGAACACACCGCCCAGTACGACGGTGCCATTGCCAATTACTTAGGCAAAGAAGAAGATGGCTTCTCGAACACCATCAACCTGCAATTTGTAAAATCGCAAACCATGCGTTATGGTGAAAATCCACATCAATCGGCCGCTTTCTACGTCGAGACCAATCTGCTTGAAGCCAGCATTGCCTCAAGCACGCAATACCAAGGCAAAGCTTTGTCTTTTAATAACATTGCAGACGCCGATGCTGCACTGGAATGTGTCAAAGGATTTTCAGAACCGAGCTGTGTTATTGTCAAACACGCCAACCCTTGTGGTGTGGCAACCAGAGGCTCTATTCTTGAGGCTTACGATGACGCTTACAAAACCGATCCAACTTCAGCCTTTGGTGGCATTATCGCTTTCAATCGTGCGCTAGATTCTGCAACGGCAAAAAGTATTCTTGATCGCCAATTCGTTGAAGTGATTATTTGTCCTAGTATTGACGACGATGCCAAAACTGTTCTAGCAAACAAACAAAATATTCGCGTACTTGAGTGTGGCGACTTGCAAACACCTAAACCAGCACTGGATTACAAAAAAGTAACAGGTGGCCTCTTGGTACAAGATAAAGATCTAGGCTCTGTAGCAGAATCTGAGCTGAAATGCGTTAGCAAGATACAGCCAACCGCTGAGCAAATGCAAGACATGCTATTTGCTTGGAAAGTAGCTAAAAGTGTGAAATCTAACGCCATTGTCTACGTCAACAATCAAATGACAATTGGCATCGGTGCAGGTCAAATGTCACGTATCTATTCAGCCAAAATTGCCGGCATAAAAGCCGCCGATGAGGGCTTGGTTGTTGAAGGTTCTGTGATGGCTTCAGACGCATTCTTCCCGTTTAGAGATGGCATTGATGCGGCAGCTGAGGCTGGCATTAAAGCCATTATCCATCCAGGTGGCTCGATGCGCGATGAAGAAGTGATTGCTGCGGCGGATGAGCATGGCATAGCTATGGTTTTTACAAGCATGCGCCACTTCAAACACTAAATTACAGAGATGCTTATTTCCAATATTTTTGTTGTGTAGCCTAAAAGTGGTCATTTACTAAATTAGTACAGAGCCTAACTTTAGGTGTAAGCCAATACCCTTTGATCATTTATGTCCGCCATTCAATCGGCGGACATTTATAGACTTCATCCAGTATGACTTCAACTAGCTCGAATTGTGATTCACCATTAACATCTTCAAAATAAATGTGGCTTGGCCAAGGGGTTTTTACGTGGTTGTCCGCAGGCAGGTCGATAGTTTCACAAACGTGCTTGATTGCTTCCACAAAAGACCTGGCTTCTTCGGCCATCTCTGCCTTTTTTATCTCAAGATCTTTAATACTATTTCGATCAATCTGGGGCGAGCCGATACCGGAAGTTAAGGGGAGGTTCCGCAAAATAGCTTGTTCTTCATAGAATGAAATATTCACTTTGTCCGCCTCAAGACGCATGATGAAGACAGGATTAACACTAACCTTTGCTTCTGTCAAACTCATTAGATTTCCTCGATCAACACTTGGGGCAGCAACAGGCTTACGACGCGAAGAGCGCACTTTTGCCTTTACCTCGGCTACAAAATCACCGCGGTAATTGTTATCAAATACACGCTCCGCATATGGCTTATCTCGCAACATATGTTGGATTGAGCGGATCGACATATTCTTGCAGTTTTCTGGACCGATAAAGAACGGAGAGCCTGATGCGTCTGACAATTCAACCCAGCCGTTTGGAAAGGTCTCGAAATGATGGTCCATCCATGGTGCGAGCACCGTATCACCAATATGATTCAGTAGTGCGTTTACATTGTCTGGCTCGTTCAAGACATCGGACAATAACGGCTCCTGGCCGTAAATGTCTGCAGCAAGACTGTAAGGAGCTGTTATGTTTAACAATGGTGGCATACCAGTCAGCTCTTCAAAAACTCTCAAAATATCATCAATTGCCTTAGGAACGCCCGTAGAAAAGTCAGGCGTTTCAAGCAGGTGCCAATTTTCTCTGTTAATCAGAGCGTTATCTGGATCAGCACCAGGTGGAAATCTATCTGGGTACATCATTTTCTGACCCAATGGCTCGCAAGTAAAGGCGTATAACGCCCAGGTTATGTAAAACTTGCTGATACCCAACAAGCGACTTACGACCAGATTGGCGCGGACGTAGCGGTACGAGTTTGTATTATAGAAGTCCCACGATTCCACTCCATACAGATCGTAAAGCAAAGCCAACGCCAGCATGTGGACAGACGCGGTTGAATGCACTCTATCGGGTGACGCCAATAAGGCAAAGTTTTCGTCAAACTCTCCAGCGATAGCAGCATCAAATAAGTCTTTCATTTCCTGTTTTGCGCCGTCTTCAGCTTCTTGCCAGCGTGTCAGCAGGTGGAGTCCCACGGGAAAAGCATAATCTTCAATTTTAATCATGACTCAAGCCCTTCATTTAATTGGATAACGAAGTGTACTCGTTTAAATATTTGTACTAACAACGAGTTATAGGTCCACCATTTGGTAGAAATGTATGCCAGCGCCTAACTCTAAATTAGTAGCGTCTTTGTTTATTGTTGAATTTTCTTATATTTAGTTTTATAATGAAAAAATCTAAAATTTTCATTTATAACCTTCAATCTCACAACTAATTGTCAATTACTGGTTGAATATAAAAATAGGACTACTCCAAGCTTGAAAGCCATCCTCTGTAGTTACACAAACCCAAATCGGGTTGTCACCAACACAGGATAATGGAATCTCCACTGTTTCTAATATGCTTTTGTGAGTGTTAATTTCAGGTAGCCGGAAAACGCGAATTTTTCGCTCAAGGCCGCCGGCCTCCATAATTGTGTCTTCATAACCGATATCCGAGATTGGTAGACTTAAGTTGCCATAATTGGTCTTAATATCTATAGTTTCATCGCCCTTGGTATCCAACCAAACGTCAAAACCGCCATAATTACCCGTTGTAACTGACTCCCAGGTTACTGTATTGTTTGTTACTTCAAACTTCTTCTCAAGATTCCAGGCATTAATCTTCGCAAACTTACGAATTGATGCGTCGCCAAAACTGGCGCAGCCCTTCCAAAAAGTTGTACGACCACGGCCTCTATATTCTGCGCCACTCCAAACAACACGAATTCGCTCACCCAAGTCGGTAGACTGATAGCCACGCAATGTCTGGATGACTTCGGTGCCGTTACGAATTTCGATTCGCTCGATGGGTGATTGCGCCTCAACTTCGATTTGTACTTTGACACTGTCCATCGTAGTTTGCACGATGTCCCCCATCATCACTTCGTTTGTTGGTTTACTTGCAGTATCAGGAAAAACATTTGGATCCTGTTCGTAAAGTATTGATTCTTCAGCAAAAAGTGCTCGAACATCGAGATGAAGCCTCGTTCCAGTCGTTCCATAATGATGACGTCGGCGTAGACAATCAAAGATAGAGTCTCGTGTTAATTCCTCGGTCAAAAAACAGGTTAAGCCGCCGTAAGCACCAAAAACACCCGCCCCTGGATAACTCGCACCTGGACGCCCTTTGTGACCATCACTATTGCAGACAACACCACAGCGGTGTCCCAAGGCAAAGCCATCGGTTAGCATCCACTCGAAAGTGCCCCAAGCAGAGTGAATTTCCATTGCTCTTTCCAATTTAGCATCGTGAGCGTAGGCGATATCGGCATAGCGTCCACCAACGTGGGCATACACCACACAATCTTCATCGGCCAATTTCTCAAAGAGAATATTGGCGTTATTAGCGTCGGTGTCCAAATCACTCCGATCTGATAATAAGGCATGCGATGAGCGGTGAATTTGACGACCCTCTGTACGAAAAAAAACATTACGATCACCACCAACGGCTGTATTCCCAGACCATTCGTAACCAGGAAATGTAACAAAACGTCCATCCTCTTGGTAACTGGCAGTGAGCTCATTAAGATGCGCCCAAAAAGCATTATTCACCTGAAAGTCGTTTGCTTGATGGCTAGTAACATCTAAAAATGCTTTGTTTCGAGCAAAGTCAAAATACTCATCCGATGTTGTCACACCGAAGCTTTCGCCACTCTGGCCGTGTAAATCACCCCAATAGCCTGCGTATTGACCTTCACGTATTTTCAGTGGATGCGACTCTGCAACGATTACACCGCTAGTATCTTTGACTGTTATACGTAAAGTCCCAGATTCACTCACACTCAAATTTTCAAGCGTTACTGACTTTTCACCCAATGGATACTCGAATACCTCAGGCAATCCATCAACAACCAGCGTGCTTTCAAAAACAAAAGAACCTTGCGCCAGAGGAGTTGGGTTGCCCCACTCATCCTCACACTTTATGCCAAGTTGGAAGCGTTCACCAGACCGCCTTAAAGATGGTAAGACAGCATGCCAAGTGACACCAGCACTTGGAACAATTGAAATATTAGGTGTATTCGGGATAGGAAGATAATGGCCGACGGCGCAAACATCCGCAATCACTTTGAATTCGAATTGACGTTCAACAAAGGTTTGCATTGCCATGCCAGGGGAGCCTTTAGAACGATCGCCAAAAACAATGGTAATGCGATCACCCTCACGCAAATAACCCCCAGTTACCCTTACAGTGAGGCACTTCCAACGCGGTCGAGGTGCCGTGCCATAATGGCTGTAATCCACTTGAAGAGGCACTCCGTTATCTGTGTGAGCGCTCACATAGTTAAGGGCTTTGGCGTCGCTGGTTTGTAACCTTCCCCAGTCACCCATTGCACGAAACACCACCCGAATAGCGCCAGTATCATCAAGGCCAAAACGTCCAACCGTATAGGTTAGCCGAAAGGTTTGTAAACTACGGACTGGGAATTCGCCACTTGGCTCCATGCTGACATGGCCATAAAGTACCGGATCTTCGCCGGGCTGGGCGAAAGGCCACACTTCGCCGACTTGATTTGAATCAACGATCGTGTTATCTACTTTTGAATTATTGTCGCTCATCATCTTTTAAGTTTAGATAGAAATAAAAATCCCTACACTCATAAGACAAACTATCAGTATGTAAAATTATGGGTGCAGAAAATAATGCTTATGATATGTCAGTAATGATGACCTGTGTTAATTCCTAATTAACTAAAGGAAAAACAACAACATATAAAAAAACCACTTATTGCTAAGTGGCTTTTTGTTATTTGTAAAGTTATTGCCCTAAGCGCGAGATTTCCAAAAGAACAGTGCAGCAAAGACTATGATAGGCAATGTGCCTGGATCAAGGCTTACCATCTCTGTTGCTACTTGATAACCAATAAGCACCACAAATAGTGAATTCATGCCAACACCAAACAGCATGCCTGCTTTTTTTAAATTATCGCCCGCATAAGTTGGCATTTGCCAAAATATCACGGCAAAAGCCAACATCATTACTCCCATGGTTTGCATCAGCACCTCAATGGCTGTTGAACTTTCCCAGCCGTGCATTTCTAACATCATACTCGGCACAAACAACATAATTACAACCCAAATACCAAAGAACACCGCTTGTGCTCTAAATAAATGCGTTAAAGTCATTTTCTTTCTCCTAATGGTTAAAAAATTTCTATCAATTGCTCTTCACTTAAATGTCAAAAACAACTAAAACCAATTATAAGCAAAAAAAAAATGGTTTATGCTGAAATATTAAATAAAAATTTAGGGAATTATTGAAATGAGCCTAAAAAAGACTAATGAGCAAGGTTCACCCTTACTCATTTGGTCTAAAAACAGCTAAAAAACGGGTTTTATGTGCCTAAAATACGTTATTTTCACTTAAATTCTTAAAAATAATAATATCGAGAGAAATTTCGGATATTTTCATTATGAACGATTTTTGGGTGAATTTTGGTTCTGTGAAGCACTTATAAAAAATTAAAATGGAAATATTAACCAATATTCATTGGTTAGAAGTTACGCAATTTCAAAAAAATAACTCTAAGTTACTTAGTCGGTAAATATTGTTTAATCGAGTAGATAAACACGGCTGCTGAAATACCGGAAGAGCCGAATATCATACACATAACCATGATTTGATAACGAACAGCAATGAGGGGAGAAACACCCGAGAGAATTTGCCCAGTCATCATTCCAGGTAATGACACCAAACCCACAGCAAGTAACATATTGGTGATCGGTATTAGAGCCGCTCGTAAGGCTACTTTTTTGGCTTGTTCATAAGGTACGCCCAGTTTTATTTCTGCCTCTAAGCGTTCACCCGACAAACTGATGCTGTTCATGCAATTCGCAAAAATCATTCCTGCGATTGGGATAACAGTACTGGGTGAATACCAAGGTTGTAGTGATAATACGCCTTGTGTTGTTAATACAAGTACTGTAAATCCGCCTAATAGAGACGCGTAAACGGCACTCCAATACAGCGTTTTACGTGGAATTGTTATTGTTCTCAGTGCAATCCAACTGGCAGTGGCGAGCATTAAACTGAGCAATGTAATTACAATGTATGCACTATTAGCTTCAAAGATATAAGTCAACACATAGCCAATCAGTAATAACTGAATTAACATCCGGCCAACGGCGTAAATACTGTGCTTATAATCCAGCTGCCAACGCCAAATCAACATAATGACAATAAAGACAGGAATAAACGCTAGAGCTAAATTCGATAGAGGAATTGTTTGCATTTCACAACCAGCGCTTAGCGCCCATCCACAGAGAAAACAAGACTGTAACTATACGCTAGCTCAAATGCCACCCCAAGCAATTACTCACTATTAGAGTGAGCAAATAATTTTGTACAGTTAATCAATTCTCAATGGCCACACTAGGATATATTGCAAAACTTGCAAATATCACCCATTACTACTGGATGTTACTTAGCTATGCTGCCTTAGAATTATCGATAAGCTCTCTTGCGACGTACTCCAAAGAAGCCCAATTTGGGTATTCATGGCGCAATTGTTGTGCAACTTTCATGGCATGTTCCCAAGTTTTTTTCTCCATCTTTTTTGCTTGGTAAGCTTGGTAATTTGAACCGATAAAGAGTCTGATTTTATTGTGCATTTGTCGTATTTAAAGAGTAAAAAAGTATCTCGGAAAGCAATTCCGAGCGCGTATTATACTCAATGTAATTTTCATACACAAGGATTTTATTTATTTTTTCTATAAATAAGTTGGGCTATCGATCCCTGCCAACACCCATAAATCGTTGCCTCAGTATTAATCGTGCTCCAACGCCTAGTAAAGGTGGTGGTGGCATACGAAGTGCTTTGGGTGAGTGCAAGCAATCACTGATTAGTTCCGATGTTTCGTTACTTGCATATTCAGCAAGCGCTGTTCCAAATGCAACACCTTTTGAAATACCTGATCCATTAAAACCACCAGCAACAAATAAATTGTCATTTACCTTTTTAAAAAAATTGGTTTTATTAGCGCTCACCCCTTCGACGCATGAATAACTCTCCTCAAACGGAACAGTTTTTAATTGCGGAAAACGGTTTTCAAATGCTTGTCGATGAATTTGACTTCTTGAAGCTATTTGTGAGGCAGAAAATAATTGACCTTTGTTGTATTCAGCCGTATTGCGTAGAGCAATTCGCCTGTCTTTAGTCAGCCTTAGAGTGGCACCGCCACCATGTAGAGATAAAACTCCCCAAGCACTAACTTTGCCTAATGACGCAAACTCTTCATCCGTTAAGCACCTAGTGAAACTACCTGTCAGCGTTATACCAAGAATCTTTTGCTTCAAATGATTCAAACTTATTGCCTCAAAATTACAACACATCAAAACTTTGTCCGCCTTTATGGTGGCATGTGGCGTTTTAAGGGTTATTTGTTTTGTTCCAGATAGTGCCAAAACTGGACTATTTTCGTAAAGAGTGACGTTTTTTGGCAGACTCTTTGCTAGTCCGATAACCAGTTTGGCTGGGTTTATCAGCACTCCTTCATTTATCTTCACCGCCTTTTGGTACCACGATGTCCCCAAGTGCTCCTCAAGGTCTTGTTGAGACATGGCTTGATGCTTAATCTGACAATGCTCCAAATAGTCGATAAAATCCTCACAGGACTTCAATGATTGTTTATCTGCTGCAGCGTGATAAAAACCCTCTTCTTGCCAGTCACATTCAATATTATTATTACTAACTTCTGAGCGAAGAACATCCAAACCTTTACTATTTAGCCTATCTATGCGCTCATAACCTTTGATTAATTTGGTATCAAAACGACCAGGAAAATGTGAATGAGTAACCGCAAAACCTGAATTTCTGCCCGAAGCGCTTTGACTAATTTCTCTCGCATCTAACAACATCACTTTGTCATCGGGGTTTAGTTCAGCCAATCTTCTTGCAGCTGACAAGCCAGTTAAACCAGAGCCAATGACAAGCCATTTAGTATGAAGCTCCCCATGACAAGATGGCATTGGTACTCTATTTTCGAGAAAAGAGGTCCACGCTCGGTTATCGCTCTGGTGTTCTGAAAAACTTGAGTCAGTCATGCATTTAGCTGTCCACTGCGCTAAATTAAATGATCTAGCAAAACAAAATGATCGCTTAATTCTTTTATTCGATTAAGCCAACGCTCAACAAGCTCAGGCTCATGTGGCGCAGCACTTACACCAGGGGGAATATCATTAGCTAGAATTGCCTCTACTGCCAATGCAACCGAATTTGAAACCAGTTGCGCCATTGCACTTCCTTGTCCATTACCAAGAGTGTCTAATATGTATTGCTTATGCCAAACAATCTCTGAGTTATTCTCAACTTTTAGCTCCACAGTTAAAATAACACGGTCAACCTCGCCTTCTTTGTAAGCGAAGTTGTGCCATAGCTCTTCGCTCAGTTCTGTTAAACGACTTTGTGCCTTAGTCGTTTCAAGTGAATCAATTTCAGAAAAAATATCTTTCCAAGCGTTTTTCCAACCCTTGTACCTCAACGTTCCCCTGACAAATTGCTTTATATTGAGCCCGCCATTCAACTGGTATTGATCAATAAATGGCAATGAATCACGATTAGGATACACCTCAAATTCTTGTGCACCCCACGGCATTGGCAATGGATACAGCTCGACCGCTTGCCATGGTTTAGTAACATGGTAGGCATCACCATCACGAATACTAACCGATGGCGACATTAAGGCCTTTAGGACACCCAATGGCGACCAACTAAATTTATAACAAAAGTCGTTAGGGGTATCGCTTAAGCCACCACAATAGCTTATAAAGGAATGTTGATTAGCAACAGAGAATACGGCAGAATTTTTGTAGTCTGCAACGAGGGCATGCGACATAGAGTGATCAATACCTGGGTCAAGGCCAACTTCGTTAACGCAACAAAGGTTTTGTTTAAGCGCATATTCGTGTAAATCTTGCATTTCGGGTGAGATGTAAGAACTGGAAACAAAGTGCGCGCCTAATGAAAGGCATAATTTTGCCACAGGAACATGAAAATCCCCGGGTAGCATCGAAACAACAACATCGCCAGCTTTAACGCGCTGTTCAATATTCCCTAGAGAAAACTCAACAATTTGATAATCACCCTTAACAGCCGATAAGGCTTGAGTGGCTTTTTCAACTGTTCGGTTGTAAACGACGACCGAATAACCACTTCGTATAAGACTACTAAGACCTGGCAGTGCCGAGAGTCCTGTTCCCAACCAATGAATTTGCGCCATATTTTCCTTTTAGTGATTTAAATTGATGCCAATAATGGATAAATCTAATCGAATACAGCACGACGAATAGCTTCCAATCCTTTTCTCAGCGTAGTTTCATCTTTGGCATAATTTATACGGATGCACTGATCCTTATGTTCCCAGTTGTCATCCATTCCCATAAAGAAATTATGTCCAGGAATGATATAGACTTTGTCTTTTTTCAGTTGCTGGTAAAGCGCTTCTGAGGTGATTGACAACTTTGGCAGCCAAAGCCACATGAAAAAAGCGCCTTCGAGTTTATGTATGTAGATTTCAGAGTCTGCAAAAATCTCATTAAAAAGTCTGACGGCAGTCTTAGCCTTATCCAAATAAAAAGGCTTGATAACATCATCGCACAAATGCAAAAGCTCTTGGTCTTTAATCATTCGAGTAAGTAGTGTTGGACCCACACTGCCTGGCGCTAACACCATGATGCCGCTCATGCGACTGATAGCCTCAATATAAGGCGCTCTGGCAATAACAATGCCCGTTCTTATGCCAGGCAAACCGAGCTTAGAAAGCGACATACAGAGAATCATGTTAGTGTTCCATTTGAGCTTCGCATCAATATAAATAGCCCCTGGAAATGGTTGGCCGTATGCATTATCAACAATCAATGGCACGTTGTACTCTTGCGCAATCGCGTCTAATTTATCTAGCTCTTCATCGGTAATAACATTGCCTGTCGGATTGGTTGGTCGAGAAATGCAAATTGCGCCGATATTTTCTATTTCGAGAGTGGAAATCAATTTTTGAAAATTAATTTGATACTTAAATTGCTTATTCTCAAGCATTTGAATATCTGGTTTAACCGAAACAAACATCTCTTCGGTAATACCTTGATCAGCATAACCAATATATTCAGGTACTAGCGGCAACAAAATTTTCTTTTGACTGCCATCTGGCATGTCGCCCGCAAATAAATTAAATAAATAGAAAAAACTGCTTTGTGATCCATTAGTAATAGCGATATTACTCTCGGACAAAGACCAATCAAAATGTTCATTTAATCTTTTGACCAGTACTTTAATGAATGCACCATTACCTTGTGGGCTATCATACAAGCCCAACATCTGATCAACATCCGAACTTGCAATCAGCTTTTGCAGCTCATCAACAAAAATATCATGTGCCTCTGGGATTAGAGCGGGGTTACCGCCACCAAGCATAATCATATCGGGGTCGCCACTATGGTTGGCCTGACCTAGGTCGTCCATTAATTGGGAGATGCCAGTGTTGCGGGTGAATTTTTCACCAAAAACCGAATAATTCATAGTCATTAAGTTACTAAATAATCAACTTGGAGTAAAGGCTAAATTATATAGAAAAGTTAATCATTTGACATGGTATTGATATCCACTCAAAGTGTTTAACCAAGTGCTACTCCTAAAAGCCCAACCAACATAATTAGCACGCCCAGAAGCTTCAAAGGGTAGGATTTTTCTTTTAAGATAAGAATACCCAATGCAGCACCTAATGGAATACTCAAGCGGTGGAAAGCCACTATGTAACTGACATTTTCAACAAAAGCAAGTGCCACCAAAACCAGTGTGTAGGATAAATGAATGCCAATGCCTGCAACAATAGCGTGCCACCTATTGATACAAATTACTTTGTAAAAATCTACACGGCCCTTTTTACGAATGACAACAAATAAGGTTAACCATAAGGAGGTCATTAAAGCTTCCAAGCAAGCATAAAGGATAGTCATTGAAGTATTATCGATAGCCAGCTGATTATGGTTTCGAAAGTATCGCAAAGCCTCATCATCCACCAGCGCATAACCCGCTGAACAGGTTGCGGCAAGAAGCGCCATACCACAAGTAAGATTTAGATAATTACTAAGACGTAGCTCTTTAAATCGCTGTAAAGGAATCATAAAGCAGCCAAAAACAACGAATGCGCTTCCGATAATACTTTGTAAAGAGATCTGATCCACTCGACCCAAATACACAACCACAGCCAACACAATGATAACGGGCATGGCCCTAGCAATAGGATAAGCAATCGACAATTCGCCCGCTCTATAAGCCCTAGCTAAACTGATGAAATAAAGTGCCATAAAAAAACCTGCGATTATTAGAAGCATCCACACCCGACTGGGGATGTGGTGTAATAATGTGTCGCTGTGATATATTAGTACGGGCGAAAGAAGCAGTGTTCCAGTTAGGCTTGCAAGTAGAAAAAAAGAAGCGGTTGGATGTCTTTTTTTAGTGAATAAATTCCACAGAGCATGAATGCAAGCGGACAAAATTACCAGTGATATTGCAACAAGTGTCATGCGCTAGCATGATAGGGCAAAACAGCATTTATTGCAAAATGTTTTTTGCCAATTGAATCCAATATGACGCACCAAGAGAAAGAATTGCATCATTAAAATCGTAATGAGTGTTATGAAGCATACAACCACCTTGGGGTTGATCTTTAGGCACTTCGCCATTACCAATCCAAATATAAGCACCTTCTGAGGCATTCAACAAAAATGAAAAATCTTCAGAACCCATACTTGGTGGCATGTTTCTATGAACATTGCTGACACCAGCCACCATGGCGGCAGCTTCAGCACATTTTTCTGCGTGTTTTGGAGTGTTGATTGTCGCTGGATAGCTTGGTATAGACTCAAGTGTAGCTGTGGCACCCATAGACTTGGCAATGCCTTCGACAACTTTTTTCATTCTTCGTCTCACTTCGGAGCCGACTTCTGGCTTAAAGTATCTTAGTGAGCCCTTCAGATGCATTTCATCAGGAATGACGTTTGTAGCAAAACCAGCATTCACCACAGTCAAGCTGATCACAGCAGAATCTGCAGGTGCAACATTGCGAGAAACAATCGATTGCAGGGCGGTAATAATTTGTGCACCTGCAACAATTGGATCAACGCATTGATCAGGCATTGCAGCATGCCCGCCTTTGCCTTGAATAACTATTTCAATCGTTTCATTTGCCGCCATCACAGCAGTGTCATGGACTGCAAACTGACCTTCGGCCATACCCGGCCAGTTATGCATGCCGTAAACGGCATCGCAAGGAAACTGCTCGAAGATACCCTCTTCAACCATCACTTTTCCACCAGCACCACCTTCTTCTGCAGGCTGAAAAATAAAATGGACTGTTCCAGAGAAGTTGTTGTTCTTTTTTAAATGAACCGCGGCGCCTAATAACATAGTTGAGTGACCATCATGTCCACAGGCGTGCATCTTGCCGTCGTGAACAGATTTATGCTCAAACTCGTTCAATTCTTGAATCGGCAGTGCATCCATATCAGCACGTAAGCCAATTGATTTTCCTGGTTTTTTACCGTGGATGGTTGCCACGATGCCCGTTACCGCTAGACCACGATGAATTTCAATATTGTGCTCAAGCAGAACAGACGCAATATAATCACTTGTTATTTTCTCAATAAAACTGAGTTCGGGGTGTTGGTGCAAATAATGGCGCCAGGACACCATTTGTTGTTGTAGATCAATATCTTGCATAGTGCATCATGTCTTAATTAGTACGCACTATTTTAAAGATAAAAGACTGGACTAACCGAGATTAAAACGATAAAAACCCAGCAACAGAAGAATGTCGCTCCATGCCAGCAATAACCAACATGGAGCTAGATAAATCTTAAGCTCTTAGACACTCATTCGCTGGATCAAAAGGAGATTCCTCAACCACCACGGCTTTGTATCTCTCGCCCAAAATTTCAATTTCAAGCTCAGTTCCAATTACTGATAAATCTTTTTGCACCAAACCAAGCGCCAATGATTTGCCCGCACGCCATCCATAACCACCTGAAGTGGCGCGTCCAATGACTTCGCCATCTTTATAGATGGCCTCAGAGCCACGCGCATCTGCATCTGTAACTCCAAACACTTCAAGGGTAACAAAGCCATTGACAGCGCCTCGTTCTTGCCAAGCTGTTAATGCCTCTTTACCGATAAAATCATTCTCTTTGTCAAGACGCACAAAACGATCAAGTCCAGATTCAAAGGCAGAGTATTCAATCGACATTTCTCTCGGAATAAGACGGTATGACTTTTCTAATCGCATTGAGTCCATTGCACGAATACCAAATGGTTTAATGTCAAACTCTGCGCCCGCTTCCATTAATTGATCAAAGATATAGTTTTGCATCTCGATTGGGTGGTGTAACTCCCAACCCAACTCACCAACAAAGTTTACTCTCAGGGCTTCTGCTGTTGCATAACCAACATTAATCTTTTTACCTGTTAACCATTTGAAGTTATCGTTGGATAAGTCTGTATCGGTAAGCTTCTGTAACAAATCACGAGATCTTGGACCGGCCAAAACCAACACGCCTGTTTGTGTTGTTACTCGTTGCACACTAACACTGCCATCCTTAGGTAATAATTTGAATAGATAGTCATGATCGTGTGTCTCAAACGCACCAGCAGACACAAGATAATAACTCTGAGGACTTGTTTTGTAAACAGTGTATTCAGAGCGCACGCCTCCATTTTTACTCAGCATATGCACAAGACTGATTCGTCCAATGGTTTTTGGCATCTTATTGGCAAAGATATACTCCAGCCACTCTTCTGCTCCAGGGCCTTTAACGACACATTTGGCAAAAGCAGACATATCCAATAGACCAACTTTTTCGGTGACATGTTTACATTCATTACCAACGTGTTCAAAATAGTTTGAACGACGGAAGGAGTTTTTCTCAACAATTCGGCCATCTTCCAATGGCTCGGCGTGATTTTCGTTCCAAAGCACATTCTCTGGATCTGCTTTATTAAGCTCTTCAGCGCTTAACGTGTAATCCGCACTTGGCATAAACCAATTCGGACGCTCCCAACCGTACACAGAGCCAAATACAGCACCCAATGCCTTCATACGATCATAGCAAGGTGTTGTTCTTAATGGTCTTGCTGCACCGCGCTCTTCATCTGGATAATGTGTGGTGAAAACGTTCGAGTATGCTTCTTCGTTTTTCTCTCGCAAATAGCCACGTGTAGCGTATGAACCAAAACGACGAGGGTCAACACCCATCATGTCGACCGTTGGCTCACCATCAATCATCCACTCTGCCAATTGCCAACCAGCGCCACCAGCAGCAGTAATACCAAAGCTATGCCCCTCGTTTAACCAAAAGTTTTTCAAGCCAGGTGCAGGGCCCACAATTGGATTACCATCTGGTGTGTAGGCGATTGCACCATTATAAATATCTTTAACACCAACCTCACCAAAAGCAGGAACACGAACCATGCAACGCTCAATGTGCGGCATAAGTCGATCAAGTTCTGCATTAAATAACTCGTACTGGCAGTCCTCACTTGGACCATCGATATAGCATACAGGTGCACCTTTTTCATAAGGACCCAAAAGCAAACCGCCCGCCTCTTCACGCAAATAATAACCAGCATCTGATTCACGTAAAACGCCCATTTCAGGCAAACCCTGTTCTTTTCGTGCCATAATTTCTGGGTGCGGTTCTGTGATAATAAATTGATGCTCAACAGGAATAACAGGGATATCTAAGCCCACCATTTCACCTGTTTTTCTAGCATAGTTGCCCGTGCATGAAACAACATGCTCACAAGCAATATCGCCCTTATCTGTTTTAACAATCCAGCTGCTATCTTTTTGTTGTTCAAGAGCTGTCACCAGTGTGTGCTCATAAATTTCAGCGCCATGATTTCTCGCACCTTTACAAAGCGCCTGTGTTAAATCTGCGGGCTGAATATAGCCATCGTCTGGATGTTGAATTGCGCCAAGCAAGCCTTCTGTATTACACAATGGCCAGATTTCTTTCACCTCTTCTGGTGTTAAAAAATTAACTTTTACGCCCACTGTACTGCCCACGCCAGCGTAATATTTGTATTCATCCATTCTGTCTTGACAGTTTGCAAGACGAATGTTCGATACCACACTAAAACCAACATTCATGCCAGTTTCTTCTTGAAGTTCATGATAAAAATCAACCGAATATTGGTGCAGTTTACCTACTGAATAACTCATGTTAAAAAGTGGTAGCAATCCAGCCGCATGCCAAGTCGAGCCCGAAGTTAAGTCTTTGCGCTCTACCATCACAACATCGGTCCAGCCTTTTTTGGCCAAATGATAGAGTGTTCCAGCGCCTACAACACCACCACCAATTACCACTACTTGTGTTTTATTTTTCATCAAAATCTCCTATAAACAATACTTTCTCTTGAGTAAATTCAAGAGGCATAATCAATTAATACTAATTTTCTTCACTAAGATGTGCAAGAGTATGAGCATGTTCTTCCCAGTTTTTGCCATCAAAAGTCTCAACAGTTATTTTCTGTGGTTGTGGCTCAAGACAGCGCACATTAACACTTATTCCATCCGGATTAGATCGAGGAATATAATAAGATTTAATGCCACATGTACTACAAAAAAAATGCTTAGCGTCGCCGCTATCAAAAATATACGTTGATAAGCTTTGCTTGCCTCGTAAAAGTTTGAATTCCGATTTTGGTACAATTAAATGCAAATTTCCCGACTTTAGGCAAATGCTGCAATTACAATCCACAGCAACCAATTCTTCATCGGCTTCCACTTCGTATGCAACAGCGCCACAATGGCAAGAGCCAGTGTAGATCATTAATTAAACCCCAGAAAAAAACACTACCGATCGAGTCGTTAGCAAAGATTAAATTTTAAATAAGTCACGTTAGGCTTGAACGAATAATCTTGTTTTTATGAATCAGTAAATTTGTTGTGAATAAACTGAGCTTAATGTAGTATTACTTCACAGTAACAATCAGTAAACTGGTAACAACTTTTTTGGAGAAAAAATGAAACTTACGATTATCAAATGGCGAGACATCCCAACCCAAGTAATGATTAAAAAAAGCCGCCGTGAAGTTGAAAAAGTACAGCTTGATAACCGCTTTATGGAAGCAGTTGATGAAGCTGCAGCGGTTGCTAGTGCAACGGATGCAGATGCCTATCTTGCAGATTGGAATAACGAAGTCATTGACATTGCAGACGGAGACATGGTAGCGCCAGTAGCAGAAAAAGCAGCAGAACTTGAAGAAGCCTTCAGTACTGAGAATCTTCAGGCGTATGTTGACAATGGCGGTAATAAGCCTTAAAACTTAACCGCCAAGTACTGTATTTTTAAGTGTATGCGGCGTGAAGAGTATTGAGTGCAACTCGCATTTCTGACTCTGGCAGCAAATAGCTAATAACGTTTTCTTCTGTCTCAAGAACCTCAGCAGAATCGACTTTCATCGCCTGAGGTGCTTTATTGTTAAAAACAACTGAAACTGTCGCCCAACCCTTGCTTACCTTATAAAAACCAAAGCTTTCTTCCAGCCTTGAAAGCTTAGCACTGAAATAAACATCGTCTTTCAAGATAACGCGTTTTGAGTCGATATTGATGACGCCTTCAACGTGACTACCCGCATCGTGAGCGTATTCAAACTCAACCATTACCATATCCTCTCGGTGCGCCAAGGTAACACAGTTGTTATCTGACGACTCACCATGAAAAATAGTCGTACCAGCAGCGTCGTTAAAAGTATTTCTGGCAATAATCGGTGTTTTGCTCGCTAGTGACGCTTTAATCGCACGAGGATGAATAACTTTGGAACCTTCATCCGACATCGTAATCATTTGCGCAGCACTGATTGAGTCCATAAAAACAGCGGTTGTCACTTGTCTTGGATCGCAATTAGCAATGCCGTCAACATCCGAATAAATTTCAACACATTCAGCGCCCAATGCCGCACCCAATGCAACAGCAGACGTGTCACTACCACCACGCCCAAGTGTGCGTACATCACCATCGCTATTAACACCCTGGAAGCCAGCCACAACCACAATATTGCCCTCTGATAGAGCTGAGATAATTCGAGCTGGATTAATTTCAAGAATCTCAGCGTTACCGGCATTATCATCCGTCAAAATACCGGCTTGACGGCCGTCAAATGAAATCGCATTCATGCCATTTTGATTAAGAAAGTGAGCAAAATAAGCAGCACTCAAATTCTCACCAATACTCATTACGGAATCCAGCTCTTTGGGGCAAATATGTTTACCAACCAACTTGACCATATTAATCAAAGTATCTGTCGAGTAAGGCTCACCTTTACGACCCATTGCAGAAACAACGACAACAATATTCTTGCCTTCCTCAAAATGATCTTTAACATGCCTCATTGCACTTGTGCGCGAGCTGTCGTTCCTCACGCTTGTGCCGCCAAATTTCATTACGATAGGTACTGATGTTGTTGACATTCTAGATTAGATAAAAAATAAATACGATTTTAACCTGATGGCACTCGCTTGGCAAACCCAAGATAGTACTATAACTGGGAGAAAAACTGCAACTATGGGATAAATTTTCAACCAGAATTATATTTTGAAAGAAAATTAAATATTGAATGACCGCTTAATGCCCTCAACAAGCATATTGACTGAAACCAACAATAGCAAAATACCCATTAGCCTTTCAATGGCGATCAAGGCTCTAACGCCCAGTTTTCGACCCAATGTTTCTGAAGAAATTAAAATCACGCCAGCCAAAAGCCAAGCCACAACCAATGCCAATGACCAATCCATCCAGCGAGTCGGCTCTTGCGCCATCATCAGAATCACAGCGGCAATCGCCGAAGGTCCAGCCAATAGAGGCACTGCAAGTGGCACAATTAAAGGCTCAGCTTCTTCATTATGAGAATACACATCACCCTTCCCAGGAAAGATCATCTTAAAGGATATAGTCAGCAACATGATGCCACCAGCGATACCCAAAGAAGATTCAGAAATTTGTAAAAAGGCCAGAATGTACTTACCAGAAAACATAAATATCAACAACACCAGCAGTGCAATCAGTAATTCTCTGATAATAATTTTCCGACGACGTTCGGGCGCAATGTTCTTAAGGATACTTAGAAAAAGAGGCACATTTCCAATCGGATCCATAATGATGAACAACAAAAAAATTGCAGATAAAACAGTCATTTATAACCTTTTTAAATAAAATAAAAATGTGCAAAGCGCAACAACAAAATATCCGCACATTTTAACTGATTCTTAAGCTTATCGTTCTACAAGAGATTGGATTAAAACGCTACTGAGAAACAGATATAAATTACGATTTTGATGTTAATGCATTCATGGTGAATAGCGCCAAATCACTAAAGAGAGCTTCAGATTTGGCTTCCTTCTCTATTTTTGGCAATTTAAGATGCACCTCAATACGATTTCTCATTATTTTAAGTGTTGTTTTTGAAGTTCTATCTTGTAGGTAATCAAACAATAAAAGGTGTGCTCCTTTGTTTTCCATGACCTCCAAACCATCAAGTATCTGCCGATGAGGTGTGCCTTCCCATATTTGCAAGATCATCGCTTCACGCAACCAACGCTCCACACCGTACTCCTCCAAGACACCAATTCCACCATAAACCTCTATCGCCCATTTGGCAGTTTGAACAGCAAACTCAGCACTCCAGTATTTGCTAAGGTGAGCCAATAGTCGAAAGAGATGATAGCGCTCTGAATATGGCGGCATTTCACGCCAAACCTCATCGAGCATCTTCGCCGCCTCCCAACCCAAAGCAAAGCCACCACGTAATTGCCTGAAACGATCTTTAAATTGTTGCTGCAACAGTCCATGTTCAATAATTGGCTTAGCAAAAGCGTGGCGTTTTCGTGCAAAACACCAGGCATCGTAGAGCGCCCGCTGAGCCAATGCCATACTGGCCATGCTGTTTGCAACCCGAGATATATTAAGCACTTCCATGATCAAATAAATGCCCATCTCCTGATGACCCAGAAGATAAGCCTCAGAGTCTCTCAACTCTACCTCACCTGTAGCAACAGAACGCGTAGCAATTTTGTTTTTAAGGCGTCGAATATGGACATTCAAATTACCATCTTGGCGAACTTTTGGCACCAGAAAGAGTGCCAAACCACGGACATTTTTTTGCGAACCTTCAATGTGTGCCGCAACAAGGGCCATCTCTGCTTGGACGTTGCTGCAAAAATACTTGTCTCCATTTAAAAACCAATACTCGCCACTCTGACTTGCAACTGTCTCGGTGTTAGAGCCCAAGTCCGAGCCGCCTTTAATTTCTGTCATCCAGGTAGCCCCCTGGGATACCGTGTCATCCTTTTTGAGTAGTTGTGAAAGAAAGCATTGCTTTAACGATTCACTGCCGTACTTCTCGATAGACACTGCTGTTGCCAAAGAAACCGTATGAGGACAATAAAGCCCAGGATCATAAAAAGAGGTGATGTATCCCTGAAGGTAGGAAGTTAATAAAGAGTTATCTTCAAAAACACGCCAAACCGCTCCCGCTTTGTAGCCGTTTTTTACAAGCTTCCAGTATTCTTGTGGCAGTAAAATTTCATCTATTCGCTTACCTAAGGGACTAAACATCCGCAACCATGGTGTACCATTGCGATCAATAGTAGCGGAAATAGCCTTACCTTCTTCTTCCCAGCTACTCTCATAAACTCTTAACACCTGCTCATGCGCAATGCCACCCAGCTGATTTTGCAAAAAATCTAATGGTGATTGGAGTATATCAAAGTTCACTGTTCCTCCTATTAAAGAGTGCAGACCATAGCAAGCACTCTTGTGGATTGATAAAACTCAATCCTACGCCTGTTGATAACCGTAGTCAAATGAAAAAAATTTCGATATATTCTTGAAGTCTTACTTAAAAAAGAAAAAAATAATTTGCAATTCTTAAAGTGCAGGGTGATAATAAAACCATCTGTTGTGTTTGTGTTTGATTTTTATCCCTGAGCCGATTAAAGACAGAATAGGAGATGAGATTGGGTGCTATTGTGCAAGCCCGCCTTGAAGTGGGAAGCCTGCGGTAAACATCGAACTTCCGCCTTGAGCCGAAAGGCCCAGGTCTTTATCAACACGGCACAACGGACCCTTTAAAGCTTATTCTTGAATACTCTTGAGTATGTTTTGTCCTCTTAACCTTCTTTTTCATTTTATAGACTTCTTGTTGTGGCTTTCTTCGTTACTGACCCCTAGGCCACTTGTAAAGCCTACACTCCCACATACTCATTAAACTTTTATGGATTATCCAAATGAATCCATAAGGATTATTTGTACTGCTAAAATCCAAATTATTAAATAAATGTTTTGCAATGAAAGAATTACGTCGCAAACTACGAAAACTTAGAAAATCGCTTTCTCAGCCGGTTCGTCATAGAAAAGGGAAAAAACTGCTTTACCAATGTCAAAAGGCAGGGGTTTTTCGTAGCGCAAAACACATAGCCATCTTCACACCTAACGATGGAGAAGTTGAAACCAAAAACATCATAAAATTCTTAACCATTCGGGGTTATTATGTCTATTTTCCAATTCTAGTCGGCGAAAAGCTTAAATTTGCCAAAGTTGGTCAGCATTTTAGAAAAAATCGTTTTGGTATTGATGAGCCACTTTTCACACCACTGGTGGGGGCACATGAAATGAATCTCATCCTAATGCCATTGGTCGGGTTTGATAAATATAAAAACCGTATGGGTATGGGTGGTGGTTTTTATGACAAAACACTAGCGTTTAAAACTAAGCAAGTGAAATTCAACAAACCCAAGCTTTTTGCTTTGGCCTTTAATTGCCAAGAAGTTGATCAGTTAGATGTGAAACCGTGGGATGTTCCAGTTGATGGCATTATAACGCCGACTCGCTTTATTCGATAAAACAAACTGCTAGCTCGGCTTGCCAAGTGCGTGTTTCTGCAAGAATGATTTGAGCAAAGGTGTTTCATCAATAAGATTCATACCAAAGCCCCTAAGCCACCTAAGGCCTTCGTTGTTTTCCTTGTAAATCCAGTTAAGCCCCGTCATTGTTTTGGCCATTAACTCATTGTCAGTTCGTCTTGCTCTAGCGTATTTTCGCAAAACCATATGATCGCCAAGCGCTTTATCGGCATGTGTATAAAGTTGCCTGTTAAGCTCCTGCGCATCTGCAAAACCGAGATTTACACCTTGACCAGCCAAAGGATGAATGTTATGAGCCGCATCGCCTATTAACGCTAAATTAGGCAAAACGTAATCTTTTGCACTGCGCTCAATCAAAGGAAACGCCTTTCTTTCGCTTTCCAGTGTTATTTTGCCAAAACGATACTCAACCGCCTCGGCAAGCGCTTGGGAAAACTCTTCATCTTGCATCGCAGTTAACTCGCTCGCCAGGGCATTTTTACACGACCAAACAATGGAGGCTTGCTTGTCAGACAGAGGTAATAGCGCAACAATACTGTCAGATAAAAATCGCTGCCAAATGGCGCCATCAAAAGACTTCTCGCAAGAAATATTAGCAATAATCGCCTGCTGTTGATAATCATTATCACTGGTGATAATGCCAGCAAGGCTTCTCACTTGAGATTGAGCGCCATCTGCACCAATAAGCAGTTGACAACTGAGTTTTGATTGATCGCTTAATGTGATTTGATAACCGCCTGAAGTTTTTTCAAGATCCATCAAACGACTTTCAATGCAATCGATTTTCTTGCGATCAAGAGAGGCGAATAATGCCGCTTGGATGAGGTCGTTCTCTACAATACTACCGAGATGATCAAGCCCTTCATCCAAAGCATTAAAATTCAATTGACCATGAGAATTTTGGTCCCACACCTTAGTAGCATGAAATGATTGCTTTCGAGCAATAGAATCCCAAACATTTAACTTATTCAAAAATGTCTCACTGATGGGCGTAATAGCGCTGACACGCGTATGAAAAGACTCGAGAATAGTTGGGTTTATTTCACCAGGATCGACAATGGCAATTGACGTGTTTCGTTGTGCAGAAAACTCTAAGGCAAAAGCAAGACCAACCATGCCGCCACCGATAATGATGACATCATATTCTTTCACTCAAACCTCTCCTGCAATAGTCATCTCGCTAATCAGTGTTGAGCCAACTTTAATATTACTTCTAGGGTCAATATCACTTGCAACTGCAGAGATATTATTAAGCATAGTTTTCAAATTACCAGCAATGGTAATGCCAGATACTGGATACTGAATTTTTCCATGATCCACCCAAAAACCTTGTGCACCGCGTGAGTAATCACCTGTTGTAGTATTAATACCATGACCCATCAAATCAGTAACAAGTAGCCCTTTGTGCATTTCCTTGATAAGATCATCTAAAACACCATCAAAGGTAGTACTCACTTGACAATTGCTGGCGCCACCAGAATTTGCTGTCGTCTCCAAACCCAATTGATTGGCAGAATACTGACTCATAATATAACTCGCTACCCTACCATTTTCAATAAAAAACTGTTTTTGTTTAGCAACACCATCTTGATCAAAAGACCTTGCTCCTAATATTTTTGGTTGTAGTGGATCCTCATAAATACTCATACTCTCTGGAAGTACTATTTTTCCAAGTGAGCCTTGCAGAAATGAAGTTTTTTTGTACTGCCTTGAACCGCCAAGAGCACTGAGTAACTGCGAAAACAGCCCTGATGATTGCCTTGAGGTAAAAATGACTGGACATTTTTGTGACGCTAAATTCTGTGAGCCAAGTTTTTGCTGTGCTAATTCTGCCGCAGAAAGACCAATCTGTTTGGCCGACATTAAGTCTTTAGCATCAAGGACACTACTGTAGTCATACGCAGTTTGCATTTCAACACCTCGTTTGGCTATCAAAGAGCAGTGTAAAGAGTGTCGAGTGCTTCTTGCTTTAGCAATTAAGCCATTGGAATTTGCATAAAAACTTGTGCCCTCATAACTGGACAACTCTGCACCGTCAGAATTATCAATTTCAGTTTGATCTAGGGCAATAGCCTCACACTCTTTTGCCAGCTCGATGCTGTATTTTGCATCTAAATCCCAAGGATGGTAGAGGTCCAATTCGGGCACGTTCCACGCCATTCTTTCCTTGGGAGCAAGGCCGTTAAAGGGGTCTTTTTGGGTGTATTTGGCAATTAAACAGGCTGACTCGATAGCTTTTTGCAAGCTTTGTTTGCTCAAATCAACACTAGAAGCATGACCCTTGTTTTGACCAAAGTAAACATTGATATCAAAGCTTGTATCAAGGTGGTATTGCAATGTCTCAACTTCTCCCAACCTAACATTTGTGGAGACGCCAGAACTTTCAGCCACAGAAATTTCAAAATCCGTGGCTTTTTGTTTATTGATTAAATCAATGGCAAGTTGTGTGGTTTGTTCAAGTACACTCATATCGACTGATTATACTTAGAGAGTAGTGCGTAGCCTACTTTAGTATAATTTTCGTAGAAACAAACCCAAGCCCGCTTCACGCAGCCTAATACCAAGACCTTTAATCGTTTTCAGACTCGCTCTCTTGACTGTGATTCTCCCGAATTGCCTCAAGTAAATGCAAACGGCGAGAGTCTGTTTTTAAAACTTTAAACTGAAAACCATGAAGATTAATTTCACTCATTTGCTCAGGTAAGTATGTAAAGCCAGCAATAACCATCCCTGCAACTGTATCAAAATCGTCACTTTTAATCGAGGTTTCAAAAAATTCGTTAAATTCAGTAATCGGTGTACTGGCATGCAACAAATAACGACCATCGCCATAATCAACAATATAGTCTTCTTCTTGGTCGTGTTCATCCTCAATTTCGCCAACAATTTGCTCTAGCACGTCTTCCAAAGTCACCAATCCGGCAATTTCACCGTATTCATCCAAAACAATAGCCATATGAGACTTACTCTGCTGAAACTCTCGAAGCAATGCACCAAGTGGCTTGCTTTCAGGTACAGATAGCGTATCTCTAAGATATTCTCGATAATTAAACTCACCGTTTCCATTCTCAGCAAAATGAGAAAGTAAATCCTTCGCCAGAATAACACCTAAAACACGATCCTGCTCCTTGTTGTGAATCGGGAAACGCGAATGGGCAGAACGAATCATTTCCTGCAAAAGGTCTTCAGTCGAAGTGTCTGAAGCAATCATCACCATTTTTGCTTTTGGCACCATTACGTCACGCACTCTAAGGCTTTCGACCTGAATAGCACCCTCAATAAGCGAGCGAGAGTGAGGATCAATCACAAGATTGTCTTCAGCCTCTTCTAGGGCTTGCATCAGTTGTTCACGGGATTTAAGTGGTTGGTAAAAGAACTTGCTAATAACCTTTTGGAAAAAGGTCGGACTCGGAGGTTTTTCTTCGCTCATGTATAAGTTATCAATGATTTAAGGGGTTATTTTACCCTTTTTTGCCACCCCGCATCACTTTACCAGCCGCTGCACGCTCTTTGCGCACTTGTTTGGGGTCGGCAATCAAAGGGCGGTAGATTTCAACACGATCTTTTTCTCGCAAAACCGTATCCAGTTTAGCGAGTTTACCAAAAACACCCACCTTGTCTTTGCTGAGGTCAATTTGTGGATAGCTTACAAGAATACCTGAAACTTCAATCGCTTCTTTTAGAGTAATACCTTCTTTGACTTCAAGACTTAATAAAGTTTGTTTTTCTGCAAGAGCGTACGCAACTTCAATGATCATAAACGTCGCTCATGGTTTGTGCGGCGTTAAAATCAAGCGAACCCTCATAAATCGCCCTGCCTGTAATTGCACCCATAATGCCTTCTTTCGCATGATGCAGTAATCCGGCAATATCATCTAGATTGGTAATTCCACCTGAAGCAATAATAGGTATTGAGGTCTGTCTAGCAAGATCTGCAGTTGCTTTAACATTAACGCCTTGCATCATGCCATCACGAGCAATATCGGTATAAACAATTGAGCTAACACCATCTTGCTCGAACCTCGAGGCCAAATCAACAACATGAATATCAGTCTGCTTAGCCCATCCATCGGTTGCAACAAAACCGTTATTAGCATCCAAGCCAACAATAATTTTGCCTGGAAACTCCCTACAAAGCTCAGAGACAAACTCAGGGTGTGTTACCGCCATCGTGCCAATGATTAGATAGCTAATACCGGTCTCAATATAGGTATTGGCAATATGTAGATCACGAATACCGCCGCCGATTTGCACGGGTAAGTCCGGAAATGTTTTGGTAATCTGATTCACACAACCAGCATTAATTGGTTTGCCTTCAAAAGCACCATTCAGGTCAACTAAATGCAGGCGTCTTGCGCCCTCCTTCACCCACTTGGCAGCCATCTCACAAGGATTGTCTGAAAACACCGTAGAGTCATCCATCAAACCTTGGCGTAAGCGTACACACTGCCCGTCTTTTAAATCAATAGCTGGAATAATAATCATGGAATTCTTAATCAATAATTAAAACGATGGTAGCTAACTGCTTCAATCAAATGCGCTCTTTGAATTTTTGCGCTTTTATCGAGGTCTGCAATGGTGCGCGCCACCTTAATAGTGCGGTAGTATGCTCTTGCTGAAAGCGATAATTTTTCAATCATCGTCTCAAGCAAACGCCTGTCATCACCATTCAGTTGAAGTAATTTATCCACCTCATCAGAGAGTAGGCGATCATTGGCTTTGCCCTGCCTTTCAAGCTGAGTATTATAAGCATTTAACACACGCTCTCGAATGCTTTCGCTATTTTCAATACCCACTTCATTCTCGCTTGGCAATAACAACTCCTTTGGTAATGGTGGCAATTCAAGCACCATATCAATCCGATCCAACAAGGGTCCAGAAATCTTAGAACGATATTTACTCACCTGATCTTCGGTGCAATGACACTTCTGCGAACCGTCACCAAAATAACCACAAGGACATGGATTCATTGCAGCTATCAACTGAAAATTAGCAGGAAAACTCACTTGTTTAGCGGCACGTGATAGGTGAACAACGCCATTCTCCATAGGCTGCCTTAATACCTCTAAAGCTGCTCTTGGGAATTCCGGCAACTCATCGAGAAAAAGCACACCCTCGTGGGCGAGCGATATTTCACCCGGTTTTGGTATGGCGCCACCACCCGCCAACGCAACAGCAGAGCACGTATGGTGGGGTGAGCGGAAAGGCGGGGTGCGTAACTCACTTACGTTAACGCTCTGACCTGCTATAGAATAAATAGATGCACGCTCTAGCGCTTGTTCTTTAGTAAGGGGTGGTAATATCGAGGGTAAGCGCTCAGAGAGCATGGTTTTGCCAGCGCCTGGAGGTCCTACTAAGAGTATGTTATGACCGCCACTAGCAGCAACCTCCATTGCTCTTTTTGCCTGATGCTGACCCTTGACTTGAGAAAAATCTAAGGTGCTGTTATTTGACGCAAGCTCATTTATTTGGAGTTTCTCCATATCAGTAACACCCGACAAAAAGCCACAAATTTGTAGTAAATGATTACATGGATAAATATTAGCTTCGTTCACCAAGGCGCTCTCGTCAATATTTGCCTCAGGAATGATGAGTTGGTGTTTACTGGCAAAACCCTGCACCAATGCAGGCAACAACCCTTCCGTTCCACGGACCGCACCATCAAGACCAAGCTCACCATAAAACTCAAATTCGTTAATATTTTTAACCGACTTTAATTGACCTGAGGCAATTAATAAGCCGAGTGCAATACCCAAATCATATCGTCCACCACTTTTAGGTAGATTAGCAGGCGCAAGGGATACTGTAATTCGTTGTGTTGGAAACCGATACTTAGAATTCATCAGTGCGCTTCGCACTCTGTCTTTACTTTCTTTAACAGCTCCTTCGGGCAACCCCACGATTGAGAAGCTCGGCAAGCCTCCTGAAATATGCACTTCGATACTAACCAACGGTGCATCTAAGCCGTCTGCAGCTCTGGTAAATATCTTGGCAAGTTGATTCATGATAGTTATTGGTATCGATACTTGTTATCAATTTGATAAGTAAGTACCAGTTCAAAGTATAGATTATTCGGCACACTTAATAAGATTTATCTTTTTTCTTTTCAGGCAAGTATCTCTACATTGCATTAAATAGCTTGCAACTCTTCCAAATTCCAACGCGGTCGAATGGTAATTTCATAATCTTCATTGACATGACCTGCCATAAGACGGTAATGGCCAGCGAGGGCTATCATAGCACCGTTATCGGTGCAAAACTCATGCTCAGGGTAATGCACTTCTATTTTCAATTTTTCGCCCATTTGATCGAGCACTTGTCGCAGCGTTGTATTGGCACTGACACCGCCAGCAACAACCAGCGTTGAAAAGCCCGTTTGTTCTAAAGCACGTCGGCATTTAATCATTAATGTTTCGGTAGCAGCCACCTCAAATGCCTTGGCAATGTTGGCCTTTTCATCGGGATGTTTGGCAAAAGTATTTCTAGCAAATGTCTTGAGACCACTAAAACTAAAATCAAGACCCGGTCGATCGGTCATCGGTCTTGGAAAATTAAATCGACCCACTTCACCTTCAGTAGCAAGCTTTGCTAATGCGGGACCGCCAGGATAACCGAGACCTAAAATTTTAGCCGTTTTGTCAAAAGCCTCACCAACAGCATCATCCAGAGACTCACCCAAGATCTTATATTCACCAATGCCTTTTACTTCAACCAGCAAAGTGTGACCACCCGAGACCAGCAATGCAACAAAAGGAAACTCTGGCTTAATATCCGCCAAAAGTGGTGCCAATAAATGCCCTTCCATATGGTGTACACCAATTGCAGGTATGCCCAAACCCCAAGCAAGACTTTGGGCAATAGAACTACCAACCAGTAAAGCGCCAGCCAAACCTGGGCCTTGCGTATAAGCTATACCAGTTAAATCTTTCAGTGTTAGTTTGCTTTCTTTCAGTGATTCTTTGATAAGCGGTATTGCTCTTTGAATATGATCTCTGGAGGCAATTTCCGGCACTACGCCACCATATTCAGCATGAATCTCAACTTGGGAGAAAAGTGTATGAGAGAGTAAACCGGCTTGAGAGCTGTATATTCCTATTCCGGTCTCATCACACGAGGACTCAATGCCAAGGGTGATAAACGGCTTAGTGCTCACCAACCGTTTCACCCAAATAGACTTTTTTAACATCCTCGTTTGAAAGAATCGCTTCTTTATCGCCTTCGGCTATAATCTGCCCAGAGTGCATAACATACGAATGATCGCAGGTATCCAGCATTTCTCGATAATTGTGATCGGTAATCAAAACACCAATACCTTTATCCTTAAGTTGGTAAATAATCTTTTGAATATCACCCACCGAAATTGGGTCGACTCCGGCAAAAGGCTCATCAAGCAAAATAAACTTTGGCTCCATCGCCAAAGCTCTCGCTATTTCAACCCTTCTACGCTCACCGCCTGATAAACTGACGCCCTTAATATGGCGAATGTGATCAACATGAAACTCTGTCAACAGCTCTTCTAGTCGATGTTTTCTCCGACCGGCAGGAAGCGCCCTATTGAGCTCCAAAACCGCCAGAATATTATCCTCAACTGTTAGCTTTCGGAAAATAGAAGGCTCTTGCGGCAAGTATCCTAAACCCAGTCTGGCGCGCTTATGCATCGGCATATGACCAACTTTGTGGTTATTAATAAATACCTCGCCCATTTCCGATCGAACAAGGCCACAGGCAATATAGAAACAAGTTGTTTTGCCCGCACCATTCGGACCAAGAAGACCAACGATTTCACCACCCTCAACAGCAAAAGAAACGTCGTTGACAACCTCTCGTTTCGCATAAGTTTTGCTGATATTTTTAACTTCTAATCTGTTGTTCGCCATCTATTTTTCTATGGTTTTATGGGTGGTGTCATCTTACCCTAAATGTATCTAATATGCTCAGAGCTATACACAGTCTCGACACCATTTTTGCTCGAAATGAGTAATGCGCCTTTGTTGTTCACACCCATCACTTCACCATCAAATGGATTGTTCTCTCGCTCTACTTTTGCTCGCCGACCTTTGAGTATGTCATGGGCTGCCCATTCCTGCTGAAAAGAATCAAAACCCGTTTTTTCGAAACGTTTTATATAAACAAGAATAGAGTTAATGATAGCAGCAGTTAACTCTTTGATATTCGACACATTTTCACTAATTGTTGTTAAATCAGTCCAAGGGGTTTCACAATCAAGATTGTCGCCAAGTGCATAATTAACCCCCACTCCAATAACAACCGACTGTTTATCGAAATGCAATTGATTTTCAAGCAATATTCCCGAGAGTTTTTTATCGCCAAAATAAATATCATTCGGCCATTTAATGCCTAATTTTTCAATAGAACAGGCCTCTTTAAGGCTTTTCACAATTGCCAGCGCGACAACTAAGCTCAAGCCACTAAGATCACAACGTGCATCAAAATTTTGGCGGATTGAAAACAACACACTGCCGTCTTTTTGACTACACCACTCTCGACCGTGCTGGCCCTTGCCCTTAGTTTGTTCACGCGCAATGCATAATTGGGTAACCTCGCTAAAGGGCTGGCTTAGCAGGTAATCGTTTGTACTCTCGATAGAGTCAAAAAACACACAATCTACCTTCTGATGAACAAGGCTTGCTATAGTAGAATAATCGACCACGTCACCAGAAATAGTATCAATGAAAATGCTACTGCAGCAGACGCCACATCTTTGGCAAAGCCAGAAAGTTCATGCTTCTCAGTGCCAATTCGATCAACTACCGCTTCAACGGCCGAATTAAGCATTTCAACAATCAGCACAACAAAGATAGGCGCAATTAACAACACTTTTTCAATCGATGATTCACCAAGAAAATAGCCTAACGGCAATAGGACAACTGCAAGCCACACTTCCAACCTAAAGGCGGCCTCTGACTTGTAACAAGCCTTAAAGCCTTGAGTTGAATATTTGCAGGCTGAAAGCATTCTTTTGATTTGTGATTGTTGACTTTTATTGCCCATAGGATTCATTGTGCCAAATGACGAGTATCGATGGCTAAGTTGCAATACTTTGTTAAAATGTTACTAATGATTTTACAACAAATAGTATTAAGTCGTTTAATATGAAAATTGCTCTCGGTGTTGAATATTTAGGCACTCACTTTCACGGCTGGCAAATACAAAAATCTGGCATTAGAACCGTTCAATCAGTTGTTGAGACTGCACTATCAACGGTTGCTAATCATCCTGTTCGTGTTTATTGCTCTGGCAGAACCGATGCTGGCGTTCACGCCAAAGAACAGGTTATTCATTTTGAAAC
>Ga0208335_1000067_pt1 | contig 42577 bp, 42 predicted proteins | sample DeeseametaMP0759_FD_184202 | JGI IMG/M metagenome (GOLD analysis project Ga0208335, IMG submission 184202) | Marine microbial communities from the Deep Atlantic Ocean - MP0759 (SPAdes) | ecosystem: Environmental > Aquatic > Marine > Oceanic | place: West of Cape Town, South Africa, South...
GAATTTAGTATAATTGACGGCACAAGGAGTCGAAATGGATGAAGATAGCTATCTCGGTAGAATTTTAATTATTGACGATGAGAAAGAAAATACAAATATTATCAAGGACATTCTTGAGGATGTTAATTACCGTGCGGTTATAGCAAGTAGTGCTTCTGAGGCCAAGACAATGATTATTGGCAATGAATTTGACCTGGTACTGATGGATGTCTGGATGCCGGGTCAAGATGGGATGTCCCTTCTTGATGAGTGGACTAGTATTGGCTATGATACACCCATCGTGATGATGTCAGGTCACGCTGAGACTAGTGATGTTGTAAGGGCGCTTAAACTTGGTGCTGTTGATTTTTTGCAAAAACCATTGCACGACTTATTGCCAATTATTAGAAATATATTAACTAGAGAGGCACCTGTTGATTCTAATCAAGAAGTTAGTGGTATTGATTTTTCTCTTAAATTAAAAGAAGCGCGCAACATATTTGAGAAGCAATACCTGCTTCACCATTTAGCGTTACATGATAATAACATTGCTGTTGTGGCAGAAAAAGCCGGCCTAGAAAGGACTACTTTGTATCGAAAACTAAAAGACTTGGGAATTGACAAAAAATGAAAATTTTAATCCTTGGTGCGGGCCAAGTTGGCTCAACGCTTGCAAAGTACCTTTGTGCAGATAGTGCTAATGACATTACCATTATTGATCAAAAAGAAGACAAATTAACAATACTTCAAAGACACCTAGATATTAAAACCGTTGTTGGTCATGGCGCCTATCCAAGCGTGCTTGAAAAAGCTGGTATTAAGACCATGGATATGGTGATTTCAGTGATGAAGTCTGACGAATCCAACATGGTGGCTTGCCGTATGGCTTATACGCTATACGATGTTCATACAAAGATTGCCAGAATACGCACAAAAGAATATTTACATAGACCTGAGTTGTTCTCTCGCTCGGCTGTGCCTATCGATTTTCTAATTACACCAGAAAATTTAATTACTGACTATATTAAAGGCATTGTTGATCAGCCTGGTGCCTCAGAAATATTTGAATTTGAAAATGGACTGGTGCAGTTAGTGGAAACTCGTGCCTATATTGGTACGCCGATTGTTAACAGGCCTATCAGAGAGTTACAGCAACATTTGCCAGATGCAAAAGTGAGAATTTTTAGCCTGTATCGCAATGGCAAAGCATTATTAGTGAATAGCGACACCGTTATTCGTGAGGGCGATCATGTCTATTTCATCGCTAAAAAACAACATGTTTCTAAGGCTTTAAAGGAGTTTCGACGAGTTGATAGGGGTTATCAAAAAATCTTTATTGCAGGCGGTGGTAACATTGGATTCAATGTGGCTAAATTGCTAGAAAACACACATAATATTCGCCTTATTGAACTTGATGAGGAGAGGGCGAAAATGCTTGCTGATCAACTCAACCAAACGTTAGTTCTTCAAGGTAGCGCTTCTGATGAAGAGTTGCTGCTTGAAGAGGGAATCGAAAATACCGACCTATTTCTTGCTTTAACAGATTCGGATGAGGTGAATGTCATTGTCTCAATTTTGGCAAAACGACTTGGTGCGCACAAAACAATCGCCCTAATAAAACGTGATGTTTATGCATCATTGGCTGAACAAAGTGATGAGGTTGATATGATTGTATCTCCTGATCAAATTACTGTGAGCGACATTCTTTCACATATCAGAAAAGGTGACACGATGAAGGTGCACTCGCTACAGCATGGTAAGGCAGAGGCTATTGAAATTGTTGTTCATGGTGATGAGAGTATCTCTCAGGTGGTTGGCAGACAAATTAAAGACTTGGATTTACCCGAAGGTGTTGTGATTGGTGCAATTGTTCGAGACAGCGATTTGCTGATGGCATCTAAAAATCTGGTTATTGAACAAGGCGATCATGTTCTTATCATGCTGACTGATGTTAGAAAAATTCATAAAGTTGAGTCCTTATTTTCGGTAGATGAATAACAAAATATGAATCTCTTTATTGGTCATTCAAAATGCAATTAAGCGTCGTTTCAAAAACCATTGGAATGTTACTGATGGTTTTCAGCTTTACCCAGATTCCACCACTTCTGATTGACATTGTCAGTGCCCAAGGAAAAGAGTTTGCAACATTTTCCCTGTCTTTTGGCATAACACTGGCGGGTGGTTTTTTTATGTGGTACCCATTTATGTCTGTCAAACAAGGCTTTCGCCTCAGAGAAGGTGTGTTAATTGTGGTGTGTTTTTGGGCCGTGCTATCTCTGTTTGCGACATTGCCATTTCTACTGACAAACACCATCCCTGGTTTAGACTTCTCAGCAGCTTTTTTTGAATCGATGTCCGGTCTTACAACGACGGGTGCAACCGTTTTAACGAATTTAGACGAGCTACCAAAGTCTATTTTGTATTATCGTCAACAGCTACAGTGGCTGGGTGGCATGGGGATTATCGTTCTAGCAGTGGCCATCTTGCCATTACTTGGCGTTGGTGGCATGGAGCTTTACCATGCAGAATCCAGTGGTATTTCAAAAGACCGCTTAACGCCAAAATTAAGACAGACTGCAATTGCCCTATGGAAGATTTATGTTTCCTTGACAATCTTATGTGCCTTGGCATATTTTCTATCGGGCATGGATGTGTTCGATGCTATCAGTCACAGTTTTTCTACAGTGGCTATTGGAGGTTTTTCAACCCATGATGCATCCATAGGTTATTTTAATTCTGGTGCTATTGAGGCAGTGGCAATTGTGTTTATGTTTTTAGCAGGGATAAATTTTTCACTGCATTTTGTTGCATGGAATAACCGTTCTCTCGTTGACTATTGGAAAGATTCAGAATTTAAAGCATATCTTGTTGTGTTGCTTATGGCTTTTGCTATTGTTGTGAGTGTTCTCAGTCTAAATAATGAGTATCCGAGTCTTTGGGTTGGTTTAAGGCATAGTTTATTTCAGACAATCTCGATGGCAACTACTACGGGCTTCACTTCTCAAAACTTTAGCCAATGGCCCAACGCTGTGCCGGTCTTTCTGATTTTGGTGAGTTTTATTGGTGCTTGTGTTGGCTCCACTGGTGGTGGTATTAAAGTGGTTAGGGTGTTATTAATGTTTCGATTGGGAATGAAGGAAATCAAACAGTTTATTCATCCCAATGCTCAAATAAACGTCAAGCTAAATCGTTCAACTGTTCGTCAAAAAACCTTAGTTTCTGTATTGGGTTTTTTCTCTCTTTATACGATTTCCTTCCTTTTGATTTTGCTTCTATTAATGTTCACTGGCATGGATCAAGTCAGTGCTTTTTCTGCAACAGCTGCAACTATGAATAATTTAGGTCCTGGGCTGGGCGAAGTTGCTCAGAATTACAGCTCTCTTGGGGATGCATCAAAGTGGATTCTTAGTATGTCCATGCTCTTTGGACGTCTAGAAGTGTTAACTCTAATTGCTTTATTTCACAAGGCATTCTGGCGCTACTAATCAATTTCACCTTCTTTGAAAGAGTAAGTGAATCTTATCCAGTTTTTATAGAAAGGTATGTGATTGACTGAATAGTCAAATCGGATGCTCCAGCCCCACTATGAGCAGGGCTGGAATATGGATTATGTTAGTAAAGGCGCAATTACCAAGCTCACAATTGCCATGACATTAATAAGAATGTTCATCGCCGGGCCAGAAGTGTCCTTGAATGGGTCACCCACGGTATCACCAACGACAGTTGCAGTATGAGTGTCCGAACCTTTGCCACCAAAGTTTCCCTTCTCAACGTGCTTCTTAGCATTGTCCCACGCTCCACCGGCATTAGCCATCATAAGGGCCATAAGGACGCAGCCAAGCAAAGCGCCAGCGAGCATACCGCCAAGAGCTACTGGGCCGATACCAAAACCAATCACAACGGGTGCCGCCACAGCAATAACACCAGGAAGAATCATTTTCTTCAGAGCGGCTGTTGTTGCAATGTCCACACATTTTGCTGTATCGGGTTCTGCGGTACCTTCTAATAGGCCAGGAATTTCGCGAAATTGTCTTCTGATTTCCTTAATCATTTCAAACGCTGAGTCACCAACGGCGGTCATTGTAATCGCAGAAATCAAGAAAGGAATTGTGCCGCCAATAAACAAACCAATCAACACTTCAGCGCTGTTTAGGTTGAGGGCAAAACCTTCAATATTGGCACTGACAGTTTCAACATAAGCCGTGATAATAGCAAGGGCTGCAAGTGCCGCAGCACCAATCGCAAAGCCTTTACCGATAGCTGCAGTTGTGTTGCCAAGCTCGTCCAGTGAATCGGTGATTTTACGAGTTTCTTCGCCAAGGCCAGCCATTTCAGCAATGCCACCTGCGTTATCAGCGATAGGGCCATAAGCATCAATTGCCATTGTCATGCCAACGGTTGCCAGCATACCAATAGCGGCGATACCAACACCGTAAAGACCAACATAAGCATTGGCAACATAGATAATCAGACAGATCATAAATACCGGAAGAACAACCGATTGCATGCCGATTGCCAAACCTTTAATCATTACCGTTGCTGCGCCTGTTTCACCAGCTGCTGCAATATCTCTAATGGGTTTGCCGGCGGTGTAGTATTCAGTTACAAGGCCGATGATAATACCACCAACACTACCCATTAATACAGCAGCCCAAATGTCGTTAACAACATCCAGTTTGTCGATTAAAAAGTACGAAGTAATAATAAATAAAACAGCTGAACCAATTGTGCCTGTTCTTAAAGCCGATTCTGGTGATTTGTTGGAAGACATTTTCACCACAAGAATACCAACAATTGAACAAATGAGACCTAACGATGCGAGCGCTAATGGCAAGAACATCAGTTCTGATTGATTACCACCAAGATTGAATAGTTTATCGCCTGTAATTGTTGCAGCAATGGCAATCGTTGCAATCATAGAGCCGCAGTAGGATTCAAAAATATCCGAACCCATGCCAGCAATATCACCCACATTGTCACCCACGTTGTCAGCAATAACGCCAGGGTTGCGTGGGTCGTCCTCGGGGATGCCAGCTTCTAATTTACCAACTAAGTCAGCACCAATATCAGCACTTTTGGTAAAGATACCGCCGCCAATACGAGAGAAAAGTGCCACGACCGACGCACCCATGGCAAAACCGTGTAGGGCCTCTGAGTGGGTTTCTCCGAAGAAGTAGTATAAACCACCCAAACCTAATAGGCCGAGTGCAGCAACACACAAGCCCATCACAGAGCCACCAAAGAAGGCCACTTTTAGTGCAGCAGCACTACCATGATCGTGTGCAGCTTGCGTTGTTCTAACGTTGGCAATGGTTGCTGTGTTCATGCCGATGTAACCTGCTGTTGCAGAAGATACCGCACCAACAACGAAACAAAGGGCACTCATCCAACCTAAGAAGATATATATTAATACCAATAAAACGGCAGAAAAAATGCTGAGCATTTTGTATTCACGAGCCATAAATGCATTAGCACCAATGCGAATTTGGTGACCAATTTTTTGTACCTTGCCACTACCGCCAGGTTGTTTTTCAATCCATTGGTAAATGAATACCACGAGTATCAGTCCTAAAACACCCAGTGCTGGAGCTATCATATTTACATCAAAATCCATTTTCTCTCCATTATCTTTTAAAAATAAAGGCGCTATCTTAACCCATCAACTTAGTGATGGGTTAATTATTATGCAAATAAGGTTGAAATTAATTCATCTGATAAATTTTGGATATTGATGGTACTTCTCAGTTTTTTTCATAGGTTATGATGCACGCGATTAAATTATCGCTTTAGGGGTTTAGATCCACAATTCAAAGTGGTTTATTTTGTAACACTGGTATGATTCTAAAATTTGGAAGTAACTCAACATGTGCCAGCCTCGATGAAGTCAGTCAATTTAATTCAGAATTTCGGACGAAATTTACACTTTAAACCTAAGCATTTTTATTCGCCAAATAATGAATCCGAGTTGCTCGCTATTGTACAAGAGCACAAGAATGGCAAGATTCGTGTTGTAGGCTCTTTGCATTCTTGGAGTAGCTTAGTCGAAACACAAGATGCGTTGATTGACATGCACTGTGTTAACCACGTTGAAGTTTTTGAGATAAATGGCAAAAAAAGTGTAAGAGTTGGCGCTGGCTGTCAAATCAAACACCTGTTAAAGATGCTAAATTTACAAGGATTAACCATTCCTTCACTCGGTTTAATCACCCAGCAAACAATTGCCGGTGCAACCGCAACAGGTACTCACGGCTCTGGAAAACACAGTCTTTCTCATTATATTGAGTGCGTTAGAGTGGCTTGTTATAAAGGAGATGAAAATGTCGCACAAATTGTAGAAATTAATGACGGCAGCGAATTACAAGCGGCTCGTTGCTCTCTTGGATGTTTAGGTGTAATTACTGAAATTACCTTGTCCTGTATCCCTCAGTATTTTGTTCAAGAAAAATACACATTTTGTGAATCCATAGAAGATATTCTCGAGCTTGAAAAACAAGCCCCTCTTCAGCAATTTTTTCTCATGCCGCATTCTTGGCGGTTTCTTGCTCAAGAGCGAGTTGTCTCCAGCGAGTGTCGTCGTCGTGGACTGGCGATCGTCTTTCGCGTGTATTGGTTTATTGTTATTGATGTAGGGATGCATCTGACGTTGAAGTTGTTTGCATCAATAGTAAAAAGTAAAAAACTAATTCATTTCTTTTATCACTCAGTGGCACCCTCATTAATATCCTCCCGATGGGTGGTGACTGATCGAAGCGACCGCACTCTGGTGATGAAGCACGATTTATTCAGGCATTTAGAAATTGAGTTATTCGTAACGAGATCAAATGTAATGGAAGCTGCCAGTTTTGTCAAAGACGTCTTACAACTTGCTGATAATGCTAATTATCAATTATCACAACAAACTGTCCAAAAACTTGAGAAGGCAGGATTATTAAATTCATTAGAACAAATAAAAGGAAGATTTACTCATCATTATCCAATTTGCTTTCGTAGGATACTGGCAGACGACACCTTAATATCAATGGCATCAAGCGATACTGAGGATTATTATGCCATTAGTTTTATTACTTACGTTGAGCCAAGAGACGACTTTTATGCTTTGGCAACATTCCTAGCAAACAGCATGTTTGAGCTTTTTGATGCGCGAATACATTGGGGAAAATGGTTTCCTCAGAATGCTGATCAAATCAATCAACTGTATCCAAACCTTGATGAGTTTCGCAACATCTGTCGACAATTTGATCCTCAAGGCGTTTTTCGAAATCAATTTGTTGAAGATAAATTGAGTTTAAAGTAAGAGTTAATTAACATAACTAACAAATGACAAATATAAAGCAATCGAAATCACTACTTGCACGCGCTTACAACCTAAAAAAAGATGAAGCCAAACCTCTTTATCGTGATTGGGCGCTTACTTATGACAATGATCTTGTAGAGTCCTTGGGTTATGTTGGCCCAGTGTGTGTTGCAGATATCGCTCATTCATTTTGTGCTGACGTGTCTGCGCATATTCTTGATGTGGGCTGCGGAACAGGACTTGTTGCACTAAGACTTTCTCAATTGGGATATCAACGGATTGATGGTCTCGATTTTTCTAAAGAAATGCTCGAAGTCGCTCGTAGTAAAAATATCTATGTTGATCTCATCAATGCTGATTTGACCAAAACACTTTCGATTAAAACTGCTGTGTATGATTTAGTTGTTTCTTGTGGTACGTTTACCCACTCTCATGTTGGACCCGAGGCATTTGATGAAATTCTTAGAATTATTCGCTCTGGTGGCATTGCTTGTGTTTCAATTAACGCTGAAATATATGAGAGTAATGGTTTTTTAGAAAAACTTAGAGATTTAGAGTGTACTGGCAAGATCTTGATGCAGAGTAAAGTAAAAATACAGCTAACGGTTAATGAGCCTGTTGATGGTTTTGTTGTCGTCCTTAAAAAGCTATAAGCCAAACAAAGGGAATCTTAGATAGGTTTTTTGATAAAAAGATAGCGCCAGGTTTCTTTCGAGATTTTTTAATAAGGTTTTAGGCTCATTTTCATAATTTCCTAAATTTTTTCGGTTTCTTCTAAGGGATGTCCAAAATTAGCTTAAAAGTCTCTTAAATCGGCTATTTTTTCCATTTAAGAGCTGTTCTGGAGGGTTTTAATGGGATATTTTAGAGTCAAACGATCCATATTGATAATTCCCAATATTTTTTATTTTTTTAAACGATTCACCATGATCTATTTTTTAGTTATATAATAACTCCCACTTAATGTTGTGTCTGGTTTTTGAATGTGTTCCTCATCCAAATCTCCTAAGTGTTTTCCATCCATAGTATTAAGTAATTAATTTAACTTAAAGGATAAATAACATAATGAATAAATCAGAACTAGTCGATGCAATCGCATCAGGTGCAAGTTTATCTAAGGCAGATGCAGCAAGAGCTTTAGATGCAACTACAACAGCAATTACAAATTCTTTAGCAAATGGCGAAAGCGTACAATTAATAGGCTTTGGTAGCTTTGTTGTTAGAGATCGTGCAGCGCGTACAGGCCGCAACCCTCAAACAGGTGCAACCATTCAAATTAAAGCGTCAAAAGCAGTTGCTCTAAAAGCAGGTGCAGCACTAAAAGCAGCAGTTAATAATTAATTGTTTGTTTTTAATTGATAAAAAAGCACCTTAGGGTGCTTTTTTTATGAGATTTAAACACATCTGGTTCAATTATTCGATTACCACGTTGTAGCCAGGTAAGGCGCTTAGTAATTGTTTGCCGTAGAATTTCGTGGTTAAACGATTATCGAATATCGTAATTTTTCCTGTATCGGTTTCGGTTCTAATGAGTCGGCCACAGGCTTGAATTAGCCTCAGGGAAGCATCGGGTAGAGCAATTTCCATAAACGGGTTACGGCCCTGAGACTCTAGATAGGATTGAGTGGTTTTTTCAATGGGTGAAGTGGGTACGCTAAAACGCAATTTTGCAATCATCACATGGTTAAGGTTATCGCCTTTTAAATCAACACCTTCGGCAAAGCTGTCAAGACCAAAAATAACACTTCCTTTACCCTGTTTGCGAAGTTCAACATGCTTTTCAAGAATGCGTTTTTTACTGTATTCACCTTGAATTAAGAGAGGGCAATCTATGGATTGTTCAACCAAATCTGCCACCATTTGCATTTGGTTATTTGACGCAAATATAACTAGAGTGCCCAGCTCTTGATCAATGCGTTTTTTTAGCTCTTTAGCTAACTCTTGCGTATGCTCAAAGGCTTGTGTTGGATTTGATTTCATTTTAGCAACAATAAAGTCAACCGACTGATGATCAAAAGGTGAGGGCAATCGTAAGTATTGATTGTCTTTTTCTTGTAAGCCTAATTGTTGATTTAAACGATCAAAACTCCCGAGTGCAGTGAGTGTTGCCGAAGTAAGGACAACGCCGGCTGCTTTAGACCAAATAAGAGAATTTAGGTGGTTCGATACATCAATTTTTGCAGAATTTAAATGGTAGTTTGTTTTTTTATTTGCCATAATGGATTTTGCAATCCAGTGGCTTGGAGGCGGTTTATCAATGTTTGTTTTTTGTGTAAATGCACTCAGCAGGGAAACGATCGAAGAAAGATTTTGCTCATTTTGGCCGATGATATTATTTAAATTATCGAGAATTGCTTGATCTTGATGATTGATTTTACAAAAAGCCTGCCAATCGTCTTTTTTCTCAGAAAAATCAGTATAGGACGCACTCATGCTAGTTGCTAAGTTTTGTGCACTATTAATGATTTCAGTATCAACACCTTTTATGCCAAACAGATGAATATCATCGGCATAATCAAGCTCAGTTAGTGGCGCATTCAGTTCTGATAGTAAAGTATCAATAGTATCGATTCTGCTCTCAACTTTATCTTGATGAGTGATTTTACATATTTGATCCATCACACTTTGTGCTTGACGAATCGATGTTTTTATAAAATCAATACTAGCACTTTGGGAAAAATGTGACAGTGCTTTTGGCGCTAAATGATGCGCCTCATCAAAGATAAAAATACAATCTTCAACGTCTGGCAGTATGGAGTTTCCGCTAAAAATATCCGCAAGCACGAGGTCGTGATTGGCAATGACAACATCTGCTTGAGCAACCTTTTTTCGCGCTTTAAAAAAAGCGCAGTCGTTATAGAATTCACAGTTTTTTGCTGTACAAGTAAAACGGTTGCAAGCAACTTTTTGCCACAATGAAGACTCGGGAGGGGTTTCTAAGTCGTCTATCTCACCACTCCAGCGTTTCGAGGTGTAATCTTGGGTCATTTCACCAAGTTGATCTATCTGACCTTTACTCGGCGGCGTATCCCAAAGCAACGTGTCTTCAAACAATGATTGGGTATCAGCGTTGTTTTCGGTTAAGTTAATTAAGTTGCGGACACATACGTATCGAGAGCGACCTTTTGCCAATGCGTAATCGAAGGGTGTTGTACAATATTTTTGCGCCTCAATAATATCCTTATTGAGCAATTGCTCTTGTAGGGCAACGTTTGCACTGGCAATCACTAATTTTTTGTCATTTGCTTTTGCAATGGGTAGGGTAGCAATCAAGTAGGCCATTGTTTTACCGGTACCTGTTGGTGCTTCGATGCAAAGAATAGGGTTTGAATTGGGGTATTCGCCGGTTAGAGTTTTGGCTATCTCCGCCATCATTCGATTTTGCGAAGAGCGATTACTGTAGCCTGGAAGTTGTTTTTTTGCCGCTTCAAACGAAGCGCGAATTTCAGTTTTAAGCGCATCCGTTAGCATATTGAATTTACGAGGTGCGTTTTAACGACAGCTCACAAAGAAGTCTCAGTGCAGAGCGATAGTCAGATTCTGGCAGTGAGTTCAAAGCATTCATTGCTTTTTGCGACTCAATCTCTGCTGCGCTACGGGTAAAGTCAAAAGCGTTAACTCTAACAAGAATGTTTATAATGTCGTCAATATTCGAAGTATCAGCAGACTCAATAGCATTTCTAAGCATGGCGTGTTCTGCACCCGAAGTTTGCTCTAATGCATAAATCATGGGTAGGGTGGTTTTGCCCTCGGCTAAATCGTCACCGACTTCCTTTCCCATGGTTTCAGAATCCGATTCGTAATCCAACACATCATCAATAATTTGAAATGCATTTCCTAAGTGAAGTCCAAATTTTCCAAGTGCTTCGATTGTTTCATTTGAGGCATTAGAAAGCATGCCACCAATTTTGCAAGCCGCCTCAAACAAACAAGCTGTTTTACGCTTAATAACCGCGAAATATTGTTCTTGACTAACATCGGCGTTTTTAATATTAAGTAATTGCAGAACCTCGCCTTGAGCAATGTTGTTTGTTGCATGCGAAAGTAATCGCATAATAGCCATCGAATCGGGCTCAACCATAATTTCAAAAGCGCGAGAATATAGAAAATCACCTACCAACACACTGGGTGCATTGCCCCATAGTTCGTTAGCGGTTTCTTGGCCTCTGCGTGTAGTTGATTCGTCAACCACATCATCGTGCAAAAGGGTTGCCGTATGAATTAATTCAATCACTACAGCCATAGCATGATGATGACTTTCCTGATAGTTCGTTGCGCGAGCGCAAAGTAACAACAGTAAGGGACGTAGTCGTTTTCCACCAGACGAAATAATGTAGTGACTCATCTTATTAATGAGAGCAACGTCTGAGTTTAGGCGGTCGATTAAAATCTCATCCGTTTTCGCTAAATCGGCCTGCATGAGAGTTTGAATCTGATCGAAATTTTGCATAAGCGGCTATTTTAGCTGACTTGCTAGAAGATATACTTCTTTAGATCTAGGGCGAGAAGCTTTAGGTTTGCGAATGATAACTTTTTTAAATTTAGCTCTAGCGTTTTTTACGTAAGCATCAAAGCCATCACCTTGGAAGACTTTAGTCAAAAAATGACCGTTTTTTGCCAAGGTTTTGACGGCCATATCAAATGCCAATTCAGCTAAATACATCGACTTAGGTTGATCCACAGAAAGTTGTCCACTCATATTGGGCGCCATGTCTGATAACACCACATCCATTTTCTCACCTTTTGTTAGTTCCAAAAGGGCTTCATAAACATCGTTTTCGGTAAAGTCACCTTGGAGAAAATCAACGCCTGAAATTTCTTCAATGTTTAGAATATCGCTCGCAATTACTTGGCCTTTCGAGCCTACATATTTAATAGCAACTTGTGACCAGCCGCCAGGCGCGGCACCTAGATCTAGCACTTTGTCACCACTACGGATAATTCTGTCTTTTTCAATTACCTCGAGTAACTTGTATACGGCACGGCATCGGTAACCTTCTTTTTGCGCTTTTTTTACGTACTCGTCGTTTTTATGTTCTTGTATCCAGCGACGAGAGCTGCCTTTTTTTGTCATGTGCGGTTTTTTCTATTGAATCCTCCTATTTTATAGGGCTGGAGGGCGACTGATATATTTTAAAAGTTTTTAGAGATCTTTGTATTAATCATTTTAGATTTGATAGTGGTATTTTTTTTATTTTACAAGGCATATTTTTTAAAGCCCTACTTGTTGTCCTGCGAAAAAAAACTCATATAATTTAGTTCAAGGTATGGGCATGTTATACGGGATAATGGCACTCAAATTTTGTATAGATACCACCTAAATGACTGATAAATTAAGAAATATTGCTATTATTGCCCACGTTGACCACGGTAAGACTACTCTAGTTGATAAATTACTCTCGCAATCGGACACTTTTGATGAGCGTTTTCAAGCGACAGTTAGAATGATGGACTCGAATGATCTTGAAAAAGAGCGTGGCATTACCATTAGTTCAAAAAATACAGCCATTAAATGGGGTGAGTATCGTATTAATATTGTTGATACACCAGGACACGCCGACTTCGGTGGTGAGGTTGAGCGCGTACTATCCATGGTAGACAGTGTTTTGCTATTAGTTGATGCGGTTGATGGTCCCATGCCACAAACACGCTTTGTTACCAAAAAAGCATTTGAGCAAGGCCTTAATCCAATCGTTGTGATTAATAAAATTGACAGACCGGCTGCAAGACCAGACTGGGTTATTGACCAAGTATTTGATCTTTTTGATCAATTGGGTGCTACTGAAGAGCAATTGGATTTTCCAGTAATTTACTCTTCAGCTTTGGGCGGCTATGCTTCAGAAGATGATAGTGTTAGAGAAGGTGATATGACACCAATGTTTGAGACAATTGTCAAAAACGTACCTGCACCTGATGTTGATGTTAACGGCCCACTCCAAATGCAAGTGACTGCTCTTGATTACTCTTCTTTTGTTGGCGCCATTGGTATTGGCCGAATCACAAGAGGTGTTGCCAAAAGAGGCATGCAAGTCGCTTTGGTTAATCCTGATGGGTCTAAGCGCAATGCTAAAATTGTACAATTATTGGGCTTTAATGGTCTCGAACGCAACGAGATAGATAGCGCAGATGCGGGCGATATTGTAGGCGTTGTTGGTATTGATAATATCTCAATTTCAGACACGATTTGTGACCCAAGTACCATTGAGCCTATGCCCGCGCTAAGTGTGGATGAGCCAACGGTTAGCATGGCATTTAAAGTCAATGATTCACCTTTTGCTGGACTTGATGGCAAGTACATTACTTCGAGAAATATTAGAGACCGCTTAGACAAAGAGCTTATTTATAACGTTGCTTTAAGAGTGGAAAATACAGGCGATCCTTCAGAATTTATTGTCTCTGGGCGTGGTGAGTTGCATTTATCGATTTTAATTGAAACCATGCGTCGAGAAGGTTTTGAGCTTGCTGTCGGTAGACCACAAGTTATTCTCAAAGAAATTGATGGTGTGATTTGTGAGCCTTTTGAGGATCTCACAGTGGATGTTGAATCTCAACATCAAGGCACTGTTATGGAAAGATTAGGTGAGCGCAAGGCTGAGCTTTCGAACATGGTACCGGATGGCAAAGGCCGAGTTAAGCTTGACTTTATTATTCCTGCTCGTGGTCTGATTGGCTTTAGAACAGAATTTTTAACTGCAACAAATGGCACTGGTTTGATGTATTCAACCTTTGATTCATACCGTCCTGAAAAAGAGGGAAAAATCGGCCAAAGAAGCAATGGTTCACTAATTTCAATGAATCAAGGTAAGTCGGTTGCTTATGCGATTTTTAATCTACAAAAAAGTGGCAAGTTTTTCGTTGGTCCTAGTGTCGATATTTATGAAGGCATGGTGGTTGGCATCCATACACGTGACAAAGATTTAGTTATTAACGTGATGAAAGGCAAGCAATTAACAAATGTCCGTGCTTCTGGTACCGATGAAGCTGTTGCTTTAACACCAGCAATTAAATTAGATCTTGAGCAAGCGCTGGAGTTTATCGACGATGACGAATTGGTAGAAGTAACACCACACAGTATTCGAATTCGTAAAAGGTTACTAACAGAAAATCTAAGAAAGCGAGCTAAAGTCAGTTAGTTAAGGTTCAAATTAAGGCTCAACTTGGTATTTTTTCTGTAACATTAGCTGGGTTATTTTCGGAGGTCTTATGGAGTCTTTTCTTAATTTTTTTGCTCGTCAAAAAAAGTTTGCTCTAGTCTTTACCTTTTCGGTAATTGCTGTGGGCTTACTCACATTGCAAGACATTCGTCGCGATATGTTTCCGGCGGTGGATTTCGAAATCATGAGCATTACCACCGGTTACCCAAGCGCATCTCCTGAGGATGTGGAAAAAGGGGTGACCGATGTTGTTGAGAGTGCACTCCAAAACCTTGACGGCATAGACAGTTTTACCTCCTCTTCTAGAGAAGGAGTGTCTAGTGTTATTGTGCAATTGTCACAAGAAATCGACGACGTTCAAACATTAAAGGCTGACATCCGAAGCGCAATGAGTGGCCTGTCCTTGCCGGATGAGGTTGATGACCCACGGGTGATTGACTGGAACACAGCGCAATTCCCTATCCTTCAAATAAATATCGACGGCTCACAGATTGATTATGAACAAGCCAGAGATATTACTGATGAACTGGAAAAGCACCTCTCCGTTATTAAAGGTGTGGCTAAAGTGGATAAGAAAGGCTATTTGGATAAAGAGCTGCAAATCCGCCTTAATGCCGACAAATTAAATCAATACCAAATATCTGCTGACCAAGTCAAAAATGCAATTTCGAGTCGCAATGCTCGTTTTACTGTGGGTGATAATAACGCTGGAGATCAGCGCAAAAACATTGTTATTTTGACCGAATATCAAGATATATCTGAAATAGAAAATGTTGTTATCAAGTCGGTATTTGGCGGCCCTGTTGTCAGGGTTAAAGACGTTGCCAATATTGTTAGAGGCGATGCTAGAGAGGCAGATATCATCAGAGTTAATGGCACCAAGGGTTTTGTTTTGAGTGTTAAAAAACAAAAACACGCTGACGTCATTCGAACGGTGGACCTTCTAAGAGCAAAAGTAGAAGAGCTGCAAAAAACTTACCCGCAAGAGTTGCGCATTTTCTTTACTCACGATCAGTCCGAAGTTGTTAGAAATCGTCTTGATATTGTTACCAAAAATGGCATTGTTGGCCTGGTTCTGGTGTTGATAGTTCTTGGCGCTTTTCTCTCATTCAAAACCGCTTTTTGGGTAGCGGTGAGTTTGCCTGTAAGCCTCCTGGGTACAGTGGCACTCCTTGGCATTGCGGGAGAAACTATTAATTTAGTTTCCTTGGCCGCGATGATCTTAGTGCTTGGCATTGTGGTGGATGACAGTATTATCATTGCCGAGAGTATTCATCATTATAAAGTGAAAGGTAACAACATTTATGAGAATGTTGTAACTGGCTTTAAGCGTGTTATTATGCCGGTTATCACCACTATTCTCACCTCGATATTAGCAATGTCATCGATGTTCTTAATGACGGGCACGATGGGTAAGTTTATTTATTTAATTCCAATCGTTGTGATTTTTGCTTTGACTTTTTCATTTTTAGAAGTTAGCTTGGCACTTCCTGCGCACTTGGCTGGCATTAAATCAGAAAAACAAAAAACTTGGTTCCAGCCATTTGAGCGTTGGTTTGAGAATATGGTAGTCAAAATACTCGCTTGGCGGTATTGGGTTGTGGCATTTTTTAGTGCTTTATTTGGGTTTTCGCTTTGGTTTGCTATTGTGCATATGCCATTTACCTTATTTCCTTCGCAAGGCTCTGACGCAATACACGGCTTTATGGAGGCGCCGACAGGGAGTTCGTCGAGCTATACAGAGGGCTTGGTTGCACAGGTTGAAGATATTATTATCGAGCAAGCTGGCGATGATTTAAATTATCTAACCAGTGATATCGGTAGCTGGTTTACCAATCAGGCTGAAATTACTATTTCTCTCATTCCATCAAGCGATCGAGAGCGGGGCGCCCAAGAAATTGTTGAATTGATATACGCCCAAGTGGACAAAATAGAAGGCATTGAAGTTCATTTTAATGTGGAAAGACCGGGCCCGCCAACTGGCGAAGATTTAGAAATTAACCTTGTCAGTAGCAACAACGCACAGCGCTTGGCTGCTGCTAATGCGGTTGCGGATATATTAGACTCTTTTGATGGCGTGGATAGTATTGAGCGTAACGACAAAGACGGCAAAGTGCGTATCGAAACGGTATTGGATTTTGATGCTATGTCAGAACTGGGGGTTGATTATATGCAGGTATATAGGCATTTGAGACTCATTTATTCCGGTCTTGATGTGACCAATGTTCGCTTCGATGAAAAAGAAACCAGTGTCCGAATTTATTTGGGAGAGAAAGATTATTCTGAAGTATATATTACCGAAACTAAGGTGATGAACAACCAAGGCAGGTTGATTCCGATGAGTCAGTTTTCAAAGATTCGAGAGATTGCTGGCGAGCCCGACCTTAATCATTTTGATGGCGAGCGCTCGGTGTCAATTACCGCTAGTGTGGAAGATGGCGTGGCCACACCGCAAGGAATAATGGAGGCGGTAATCCAGCAGCTAGATATTGCTAATAATTACCCTGAAGTGCGTTTAATTAGTGAGGGCGGCGCAAAGGAAATGACTGAATCAATGGACAGCTTCCGTAACGCCTTTATTATGTCAATCTTTGGTGTATTCTTGCTGTTGATGCTGTTATTTAATTCTTGGTCGCAGCCAATGTTGGTTATTTCCAGTATCCCATTCTCATTGATTGGCGTGATTTGGGCGTTCTATTTTCACGGCGAAACACTCAGCTTTTTCGCAGTTATGGGCTCTTTGGCGTTAATTGGTGTGATTGTTAATGATTCGCTGGTGATGGTTAGTCACCTGAATTACATTAAGGCTAAGAAAGCGCTTAATGAAAATGCCTTTAACTGGATTGCCAAGGGCTCCAAAGATCGTTTGCGTGCCGTTGTATTGACAAGCTTAACAACACTAGCTGGTGTACTGCCTTTGGCATATGGCATTGGTGGTGTGGATTACCTCTTGCAGCCTATGGTTTTAGCGCTAGGTTACGGCCTGTTGTTTGGCACAGTGACGACACTCATTTTACTGCCGTGTTTGTATTCGATGAATTACGACTTCATTAATTGGCTGGGCAGGATAAAAGAGAAGCGACTCGGTAAACCAAGTTAAAGGTTACTTGTTTTTCAGGGCTTGACGAATTAACTCTTCAGTGGAAAGTGTTTGATCTTCGATAGCGGCAATCATGCTGTTTGCCTCTTTCGCCTTAAACCCAAGTGACTGTAATGCTTCTAGAGCTTTTTTGGCATTAGGATTGTTGTTGTTTTGAACAATACCTGATGTCATAACGCCGCTTGAGAATTCAACTTTATCTAGCCTGTCTTTTAGCTCAACAATAAGTTTGAGAGCGGTTTTTTTGCCGATTCCTGGGGTTTTAGCTAGTAAGTCGGCATCTTCATTAGCAATGCACTCAACAAGTGAACCAACAGTCAAATGCGAGAGAATCGCAAGGGCGACTTTTGGGCCAACGCCGTTGACTCGAATAAGCTCTCTAAAAAGACTTTTCTCATCTTTGGTGATAAAGCCAAATAAGGTGTGAGAATCTTCCTTAATACTTAAGTGTGTGTAAAGTAATACTTGTGTATCAGTACTACCCAATTGGTAATAAGTTGACATTGGGCACAGAATTGCGTAGCCAATGCCAGCCACTTCCACCACAACTTCTGGCGGGTTTTTACTTAGTATTTTTCCGTTAACTTGAGCAATCATAACCAAGGATGCTGTTTGAAATAATCAACTTCAAAGTGGCGGATTTCATCTTCATACTGAAGGGTAAGGTCAATATCATCAAGGCCATTTAGTAGCCTTCTTTTGCGCTCGCCATCCACTTCGAAAGTGTAAGAGTTGGAATTGGTAGAAACACTTTGCTGATCTAGATCAATCACAATGTCACCTTCATATCCAAACAAATCATCGACAATATCGTGGCTTAACACGATTGGCAACAAGCCATTTTTAAAGCAATTGTTATAGAAAATATCGGCAAAACTGGGGGCGATAATCGCCTTAAAACCAAAATCCTCAAGCGCCCAAGGGGCGTGTTCACGAGAGGAGCCACAGCCAAAATTCTCACGAGTAAGTAATATTTGAGCGCCTTTGTACTTAGGGTTGTTAAGTACGAAATCTGGGTTGGTTGGGCGTTTTGAATTGTCCATGCCGACTTCACCGTGATCAAGGTAGCGCCATTCATCAAATAAATTAGGACCAAATCCTGAGCGTTTAATTGACTTTAGAAACTGCTTTGGAATGATTGCGTCGGTATCGACATTAGCACGATCAAGCGGTGTTGCAATTGAGTTTAATGTGTTAAATTTTTCCATAATAAATTTTATTGCACTTCTGAAAAGTGACCAGCGATAGCGCTTGCTGCAGCAATTGCAGGGCTAACCAAATGGGTGAAAGAGCCCTGGCCTTGACGGCCTTCGAAGTTTCTATTGGAGGTGCTTGCACAACGCTCACCGACTTCAAGTTTGTCGGCATTCATTGCTAAGCACATTGAACAACCTGGCTCGCGCCATTCAAAACCTGCATCAGTAAAAATGATATCCAACCCTTCTTTTTCAGCTTGCTGTTTAATCAAACCAGAACCTGGAACAACCAGCGCTAACTTAACGTTATCGGCTATTTTTTTACCCTTAGCAACGGCCGCTGCTGCGCGCAAATCTTCAATACGAGAATTGGTGCATGAGCCAATAAATACTTTGTCAATTTCAACCGATTTAATCGGTGTGTTTGGCTTAAGATGAATATAGTTAAGCGCGATGCGAATACTCTCAGCTTTAACAGGATCCGATTCTTTGCTTGGATCAGGCGTTGAACCATTAATATCCACAACCATTTCAGGCGAAGTTCCCCAAGTCACTTGTAAATCAATGTCTTTTGCATCAATTGTTACAGTCTTATCAAAAACGGCGCCATCGTCACTGTGTAGTGTTTGCCAGTAGTCAACAGCCTTAATCCAGTTCTCTCCTGTTGGTGAAAACGGCCTGCCCTCAACATAATCAATGGTTTTTTGATCAACCGCAACCATACCAACGCGTGCGCCTGCTTCAATAGCCATATTGCAAAGTGTCATTCTACCTTCAATTGATAAATCTTCAATTGAAGAGCCAGTAAATTCAATGGCGTAACCTGTGCCACCCGCCGTACCAATTTGGCCAATAATATATAGCGCAATGTCCTTGGCGCTGACGTGAGGATTTAAAGATCCATTAACTTCAATTTTGAGGTTTTTTGACTTCGATTGCCACAGACAGCCTGTTGCTAAAACATGCTCAACTTCGGATGTACCGATGCCAAAAGCAAGTGCACCCAATGCACCATGTGTTGAAGTGTGAGAGTCGCCACAGACGATGCTCATACCTGGAAGCGTTGCCCCTTGCTCAGGACCAATGACATGAACAATACCTTGACGAATATCGTTCATTGGGATTTCATTGATTTCAAATTCTGCGCAATTTTTATCGAGAGTTTCGACTTGCAGTCTTGAAATAGGATCTTCAATACCACTGACACCACTAGAGCGTTCAGTGGTTGGTACGTTATGATCGGGCACAGCCAAATTAGCCTCTTTTCGCCAAGGTTTTCTATTGGCAAGGGCAAGACCTTCGAAGGCTTGTGGCGAAGTGACTTCGTGAATAAGTTGGCGATCAATATAAATCAGAGTTGCGCCGTCTTGCTCGCGCACGATATGCGCACTCATTAGCTTGTCGTAGAGCGTTTGTGCCATGGTAAATCGGTATTAATTGTAAAATAAACCATTTTATATCAAGAATACAATATGTGCGGAATTTGTGGACAGTTACGCTTTGATGGCACAAGTGTTGAAAGTACTACTTTAACAGCGATGATGGCTAAAATTGCCAGACGTGGTCCAGATTCAAACGGCCAGTGGCTTAAGGGCAATATTGGCTTTGGGCATCAACGACTCAGTGTTATTGACCTTTCCTCTCATGGTGCTCAACCGATGGTTGATGATGCGCTCAATTTAACGTTGGTTTTTAATGGTACGATTTATAACTATCAAGCATTGCGTCAACAATTAAGCGGTAAGGGTTATCATTTTTTCTCGCACTCAGATACTGAAGTTATCCTCAAGGCCTATCACCATTGGGGCGAAGACTGTGTTTTGCATTTAGACGGCATGTTCGCTTTTGCGATTTGGAATCAAGCTAAGCAACAATTATTTATGGCCCGCGATCGAATGGGCATTAAACCGTTTTATTATTCTTTGAGTGACAAAGCGATTACGTTTGCATCTAACACGCAAGCGTTGTTAACTCAAAATATAGACAAAAGCATTAACCCGATTGCCCTACAACAACAACTGTCCCTGCACGGTGTTGTGCCGGCCCCGAACACGATTATCAACGGCATTCGCAAGGTGAAGCCTGCAACGACAATCACCATTAATAAGGGCGGAAAATTTGTCGAAAAAACCTACTGGAATCCAGTAGCTCAGCGTCCAATAGAAAAATTGAGTGATGCTGAATACATCGAAAAAACGCACGAATTATTAACCGAGGCTGTGATGAAAAGAATGCAAGCCGCCGATGTGCCTATAGGTGTATTGCTTTCTGGTGGCCTTGATTCCTCACTGTTGGTTGGTTTGTTGCATGAAGCGGGTCATCAAGATATTCGTACATTCTCGATTGGCTTTGAAGACATTGACGATGAGGTTGGAAGTGAGTTTGAGTATTCCGATCAAATTGTTAAAAAATTTAATACTAAGCACGAGAAGTACATTGTCAGCAATGCTGATGTGTTGCCACGATTATCCGAAGCTGTGGCTAATATGGCTGAACCCATGGTAGGACAAGATGCGGTGGCTTTTTATTTGCTCTCGGAGCAAGTCTCGAAACATATTAAGGTGGTGTTATCGGGTCAAGGCGCTGATGAAGCGTTCGCGGGATATTTTTGGTATCCAAAAATGAATTCTGAGCAGGGTAATGAGATTAGTCGTTTCTCCAAGCACTATGTAGACAGGCCGCATGAGGATTTTCTGAATACGGTGAACAAAAAATATCGGGGGGACAATCATACCCACGAATGGCTCAATAAAGAGTTTTTAAAATCGGGTGCAGATACCTTTATGGATAAAGTTTTTCGTACCGATATTACTCGCTTAATTGTTGACGACCCGGTGAAGCGAGTGGACAACATGACAATGGCATGGGGATTGGAAGCTCGCGTTCCGTTTATGGACACCAAATTAGTCGAGTGGGCATTGCAACTACCACCTGAATTAAAAATGAGGGAGGGGGGTAAGCATCCTCTCAAACAGATTTCAAGAGGGTTGTTACCAAACAGTGTGATTGATCGTAAAAAGGGTTATTTTCCAATGCCAGCGCTAAAGTATGTTGAGGGCGAATTTTTGGCATTTATGTCTGATATACTCAATTCAAAAGCTTGTGTTAATCGAGGTATTTTTAACCGTGAATACGTTAATAAAGTGATTGCCTCACCTCGCGATTACATGACAGCACTCAATGGTTCTCGGCTGTGGCATATGGCATTATTGGAATTTTGGTTTCAAACAAATTTAGACAATTAAAAATCTATGAAAAGTATTGTTATTTACACCGATGGCGGTTGTCGTGGAAATCCTGGATTAGGCGGCTGGGGTGTGTGGTTGCGCTACAAAGGTAAAGAAAAAAAACTCAAGGGCGCTGAGCAAAACACAACCAATAATAAGATGGAATTAACGGCTGCTATTAAGGCTTTAGAATCGCTGAAATCAAAAGATATTCCTGTTGATTTATACACCGATTCCAAATACGTTATTCAGGGTATTAATGATTGGATTGATGGTTGGAAGTCAAAGGGCTGGAAAACCACCAAAAAAAAACCAGTGAAAAACGTCGAATTATGGCAACAATTAGACGAGCTTAATCAAAACTATCAAGTGACTTGGTATTGGGTGAAAGGGCATAGTGATGACCCTGGTAATGATATGGCCGATTTACTTGCTAATGAGGCGATGGACGAGGCTAGTTAGTTCGCTGCCTATTGGCGTGCTCTAGATAATTGAGCTCTGCCTCAGTAAAGTCTGAGAGCAGTCTTGCCTCCCAATTAAAAGGTCCACGCAAGCTTTTACCCACATGTTTTTTAATAAGGCGGTCAAAAGTCTCTATCGGCTCAAGGTCACGTTCTTTACACAGATGCTTGTACCAATAATTACCAATTTTAACGTGGCCAATTTCATCTTCAAATATCACTTGTAGTATCTCAGCCATTTTGGCAAATTTTGATTTTCTAAATTTTATTTGAATACTGGGTGTCACATCCAACCCTCTGGCTTCAAGCACCCTTGGTACGAGCGCCATTCTTGCGAGTACGTCGTAGTCAGTTTCAACCGTCATTTCCCAAAGGCCGTTATGGGCGTCAAAATCGCCATATTGGTGACCTAATTCCTCAAGGTAGTCGTTAAGCATGGTGAAGTGCAAAGCCTCTTCATGGGCAACTTTAGCCCAATCATGATAGTATTGAGGGGGCATTGTTTGGAATCGATAGAAGGCATCGAGTGCCAAATTAATGGCATTAAATTCGATATGACAAATAGAATGAATAGTTTTAATCATTCCAAGTTCGGATCGATCACGCTTTGGCGTAGTTTGATAACTCACTAAATTTGGCTTATTAGGACGACCGGGCGTGATAATTTTTTTAATTGAATCTGATAGATTTGGACTTGATGTTGTATTTTGAATTTCATCAAACAGCTGATGTGTTAATTGGACCTTGACTCTAATTTCATTGGACATCAGGGCGCTATAAGCAATTTCAAAGAGTTTCATAAGAGCCCAGTGCTAAATTATTTAATTTCCAATCACCAATTTGTGTTCGAATGAGCCTGAGTGTTGGAAAGCCAACATGCGCAGTCATTCGCCTTACTTGGCGGTTTCTGCCTTCACTAATAGTAAGTTGAAGCCATGAAGTTGGAATTTCTTTGCGAACTCTAATTGAAGGAGTTCTTTGCCATAACCATTTGGGTTCATCAATGGCCTCGGCTTTTGCCGGCTTAGTTGGACCATCTTTAAGAATAATACCTTTAGCGAGCTGGATAATTGCATCTTGGGTGATTTCACCATCGACTTGAACCACATAAGTTTTAAATTTATTAAATTTAGGGCTAGAGATTTGATTTTGAAGTTGGCCGTCATCGGTAAGAATAACTAAGCCTTCGGAGTCTTTATCGAGCCTACCAGCTGGGTAGATATTTGGAATATCGATGTATTTTGCCAAGGTATCGCCCTCGCCACTAAATTGGCATAATGTGCCAAATGGTTTGTTAAAGGCAATAATTTTAACCATACACTTGCTTGGCGCGTGCAATAAAAGCATCCAACTGAGAGTTGGCAATTTGAGTAAAGATTGGCGACAGTGCAATATCCATCAACCTTGATTTAAAAGAAAACTGTAATTCCAAACCTACTTTTGCCGCGTTGTCGCCCAGCGCATCAAAGCGCCATTGACCTGAAAGTGTTTTAAAAGGGCCGTCGAGTAATTGCATTTCAATCAGGTCAAAAGCGTGGAGAGTGTTTTTGGTTGTAAATTTCTGCTTGAGTCCACCTTTATTAATCTCAACCGAGGCGGTAATCTGCTCCTCAGATTGATTTAAAATAGAGGCGGCCGAACACCAGTTTAGAAATTGTGGGTAGTCGTTAATAGCATTGACGAGTGCAAACATTTGCTGCGGTGAGTAGGGCACAATAGCGCTTTTAGAAATATGATGCAAGAAAACTCTCCATGAGCAAAAAGAAAAAGACAGACAACTCCAATACGATTGCTCTTAATAGAAAAGCAAGGCACGACTATTTTATCGAACAAAGTCTTGAGGCTGGAATCAGTTTAGAGGGTTGGGAGGTAAAAAGCTTAAGAGATGGTAGGGTACAAATTAAGGAAAGCTATGTTATTTTAAAAAATAATGAGTTGTTCTTATTTGGCGCACATATTTCCCCACTTATTTCAGCATCAACACACGTTGACCCCGACCCAACAAGGACGAGGAAATTGCTTTTGCATAGGCTGGAAATCAACAGGTTAAGAGATAAAATTAATCAAAAGGGAGCGACTGTCGTACCCTTGAAGTTGTATTGGGTTCGAGGCAAAGTAAAGCTTGAAATTGGCCTTGCTAAAGGAAAAAAATCTCATGATAAGCGTCAAGATATCAAGGATAAAGACTGGAAAAGAGATAAAGCAAGAGCTTTAAAAGAAAGTAATCGTTAATTTTCTTCTGTAAAAATATCTATTAATTCTATAAATGAATGGTATTTTATTAAAATATTATGTATTTAGATAGTATTTTGACTTATAATAATCTTAAGATTTAGCGTATGGGGCTTGTGAAACGAATGTTTTTTATGTTATCTTACCTCTCTAATAGATATCACCTCTAGCGCTGAATATTCTTTAATAACTATTTGGAGATAAGTAAATGAATAAAGCACAATTAGTCGAAGCGATTGCCGCAGGTGCAAACCTTTCAAAAGTTGACGCAGGTCGCGCACTTAATGCAGCAACAGATGCAATTACCTCAACTCTTTCTAGTGGTGAGGGTGTTCAGTTAACTGGCTTTGGTAGTTTTATGGTGAGAGACCGGGCGGCACGCACGGGTCGCAACCCACAAACTGGCACTTCTATTGCAATTCCCGCAACTAGAATTGCTGCCTTCAAAGCAGGCAAGAACTTAAAAGAATCAGTTAAGTAGGTTACTATCTATTTTTGATAAAGAGGCGCTTTAGAGTGCCTCTTTGTTTTTACGTGTTTTAGAAAGTGTTGTCATTTATGGTAAAATAACGCCTTTTTTATAACAACTGGAGTTAAGCCATGGAGCGAACTTTATCAATCATCAAACCTGACGCTGTTGCAAAGAACGTAATCGGCGAAATCTACTCTCGTTTTGAGGCTGCTGGCTTCAAAATTGTAGGCGCTAGAATGCTACACCTTGATGCTGATCTTGCTGGTGGTTTTTATGCTGTTCACAAAGATCGTCCGTTTTATAATGACTTGGTATCATTTATGACTTCAGGCCCAGTAATGGTTCAGGTTCTAGAAGGTGAAAATGCAGTCGCAAAGCATCGTGAAATCATGGGTGCTACAAATCCAAAAGACGCAGCAGCAGGCACAATTCGTGCGGATTTTGCAGAATCTCTTGATGAGAACGCATGTCATGGTTCGGATTCAGCTGAGAATGCTGCGATTGAAATCGCATATTTCTTTGGTGATACTGGTGTTTGTTCAAGAACTCGTTAATATTCAATCTATTAAAAACAGCCGATTTTACGGCTATTTTTACTCATGCTAGAAAAGCAAAATCTATTAGGCCTCCCCCAATCTAAACTTAATAAGTTTTTCGCAGATTTGGGTGAGAAACCCTACAGAACAAAGCAAATCATGCAGTGGATTTATCATCAAGGCGTTAGTGATTTTGATGAAATGCATAATTTGTCCAAAGGTTTGCGTGGCAAATTAAACGCGATAGCCACGTTAGAATTACCTCGAATTGTTAAACAAAGTCATGCGAGTGATGGTGTGATTAAGTGGGTTATCGAACTCGGCGAAAACAACCATATTGAAACAGTTTACATACCTGAAAAAGAGCGAGGCACTTTGTGTATCTCTTCGCAAGTGGGTTGTGCACTGGCTTGTACTTTTTGTTCAACTGGCGTGCAGGGCTTTAATCGTAATTTAAAAAGTCACGAAATTATTGCCCAAGTTTTAATTGCTCATAATTATCTTATCGCCAAAGATAAACGCATTTCTAATGTAGTTTTTATGGGTATGGGCGAACCCATGCTTAATGAAAGTGCCGTTTATGATACCTGTGATTTACTGCTCGATGATTGGGCCTTTGGTTTGTCTCGTCGACGCGTGACGATTTCTTCCTCTGGAGTAGTGCCGGCTTTGTATCGTATGGCTGATACAACATCAGTCAGTCTTGCAATTTCACTACATGCAGCAGACGATGAGCTGCGCGATGTATTGGTACCAATCAACAAAAAATACCCAATAAAACAACTAATGGAGGCTTGTCAGTATTACTTGAATGCAGGCACTCAAGAACGTCATATTTTGTTTGAATATGTGATGCTAGAAGGTGTTAATGATTCTGCTGAACAGGCTAGAAAATTGGCTAAATTACTCAAGGGTGTTTCAGCGAAAGTTAATTTAATCCCCTTTAATCCGTTTCCAAATACTGAGTACAAGACTTCCAAAGCAGTTACAATAAATCAGTTTCAAGATATTTTGTTTAAATCTGGTATTCGCACAACAACGCGTCGAACCAGGGGTGAAGATGTTGATGCCGCTTGTGGTCAACTGGCCGGGAAAGTGCAGGACAAGAGCAGAAGGAATGTTAGACGGCATTGATTATTATCCAAAGAGAAAAAAACGCATAAAGCGCAAACTATTTTTTCTGCTATTGCTATTGGTAGCAGTTTTTGGAGTCTGGCTTTATCTCGATAAAATGGAAAATGGCTCGCCTACACAGTCAACATCAATTGTTATTAGCGAGCCTGTGAGTGATGCTGAGGTGATCGAAATCATTGTTAAGAAAGTACAAGAAATTCAAGTTGAAGCCGAATTAAACAATAGTGATAATTTAGACGAAGTAATACAAACTTATGAAGCCAGTTCACACGATTAAAAGAAGAGTCTCTAGGCAAATATTTGTTGGTGATGTTGCCATTGGTGGTGATGCACCAATCAGTGTGCAAAGCATGACAAACACGGATACTTGTGATGTTAAGGCAACTGTTGCCCAAATTGAAGCCATTGCTAAGGCCGGTGCTGACCTTGTTAGAGTTTCTGTGCCTACTATGGAAGCAGCCGAAGCTTTTAAAGAGATTAAAAAGCAAGCCAGTATTCCACTGATTACAGACATACATTTTGATTACAAAATCGCCTTAAAAGTGGCCGAATATGGCGCTGACTGTTTGCGTATTAATCCTGGCAATATTGGTAGAGAGGATCGTATTAGAGAAGTGGTGGCCTCAGCAAAAGATCATAATATTCCTATACGTGTGGGCGTTAACGCCGGTTCTTTAGAAAAAGACCTTCAAAAAAAATACACAGAACCAACGCCTGAGGCGATGGTGGAATCTGCCTTTAGGCATATCGATATTCTTGATCGACTTAATTTTGATAACTACAAAATCTCCCTTAAGGCATCTGAGGTTTTTATGACGGTTTTTGCTTATAAGCAATTGGCTTCTCAGATTGACAACCCACTGCATCTTGGTATTACCGAGGCGGGCTCGTTCCGATCGGGTGCGGTTAAATCATCTATCGGTCTTGGTTTGCTTCTCAGTGAAGGTATTGGTGACACGATCAGAGTTTCTCTCGCCTCTGATCCAGTTGATGAGGTTAAGGTAGGTTTTGATATATTGAAGTCACTCCATCTTAGGCAAAAAGGCGTAAATTTAATTGCCTGCCCTTCATGTTCAAGACAGAAGTTTGATGTGATTTCGGTTGTTAATGAATTAGAAGCGCGTTTAGAAGATATTACCCATCCGATTGATGTAGCTGTGATTGGTTGTGTTGTTAATGGCCCTGGTGAAGCAAGAGAAGTGACTGTAGGTGTTACTGGTGGCGCACCGAATTTACTCTACATTAATGGCAAAACGGATAGAAAGGTTGATAATCAGTCGTTGGTTGATACCCTAGAGGCTAATATTAGGCGTCAAATCGCCGACTCTTCCAGCGCTTAATACGTTTCCAGGCTCTGTGACGATACAGCCATTGTATGGCGGAGTAGCCAACGACAGCGCTTATTACCGCTATTATCAACGAGCCAGTTAGAAGTGCTGGCCATCCAGAACTGATTACTTCCTGAAAATAATCCCACCATCCAGATTCGATTATTTCAGCTAAATAATGCAATGAAAATGCAAAATTTGGATCGATTTTTGTGTCCAGAATAATACTGCCCAACTTGTAAGTAAAGTAGAAAATAGGCCCCATTGTGATTGGATTGGTTATCCATACAAGAGCCATTGAAAGCATAATGTTTGCTGAAAAAATAACCGCCAATACAGCCGCAACAACCATCTGAAAAGGGATGGGTAAAAAAGCACAAAAAAGACCAACAGCAAATGCTTTTGAAACGGACTTTCTATTCCAATTCCACAGGCGCGGATCGTGCAAGTGCTGGTTAAGCCAACCCAAATTAACTTTTGAGCGGTGTGGTGTGTATTTTTTTAAGAATTTTTTCATTTGCTATTCGCGCATCTGACAATATTGTCAACTGTTAAGCCATATAGTTCATATAACTCTTCTTGAGAGCCGTGTTCGCCAAATTCATCGGGTAGTCCAATAATATCGAGTGAAACATCTAATTTTTCGTTATGGATAAATTCAGCAACAGCGCTGCCAGCTCCACCCGATACTACGTTGTCCTCGATAGTAATAAGCTTTTTATGGGACTTAGCTAGTTTGCGGATCAAATCTTTATCCATTGGTTTAACGAATCGCATATCAACCACTGTAGCGTCTAGAGCTTCACCCGCCTCAAGTGCTCTCTCAAGCATGGGTCCAAAAGCCAAAATAGCGACATCAAAACCTTCTCTTACTACATTGGCTTTACCGACTTCTTGTTGAGTGTCGTTCTTAAATTCTTCAATCGGAGATTTACCTCGTGGAAAGCGAATACAAACTGGCCCGTCAAGCGAGTAGGCGGTGTTCAATTGTTCATACATTTCCCGTGAAGAGCTGGGTGCCATGATCACAACATTTGGGATACATCTTAAAAAGCTCAGATCAAACACACCGGCGTGAGTTGCACCATCTGCACCGACAAGGCCTGCGCGATCAATGGCAAAAATAACATTTAAATTTTGCAGAGCAATATCATGAATAAATTGATCATAGCCACGTTGTAGGAATGTAGAGTATATCGCCACTACCGGCTTTAAGCCTTTGATGGCCATGCCTCCGGCCAAGGTGACAGCATGCTGCTCAGCAATGGCAACGTCAAAATAACGCTCTGCAAAGTTTGTAGAAAATTCAACCATGCCAGAGCCTTCGCACATTGCCGGCGTTATGCCGACTAATCGCTCGTCTTTTTCAGCCATGTCACATAGCCAGCGGCCAAACACTTGAGAATAACTTGGAAAGGAATTACTTGAACTTGAGGGTGGTGCAATACCGTGATACTTAATAGGGTCTTTTTCAGCCATCTCCAGTCCTCGACCTTTGGTGGTGATGATGTGAAGTAATCGTGGCTTCGACAGACTCTTTAGATTTTGTAGTGTTTTGATGAGCATTGGTAAATCGTGACCATCGATGGGGCCAAAATAATCAATACCAAGTTCTTCAAAAAGCGTTCCTGGCAAAATCATGCCTTTTAAATGTTCTTCAGAGCGTTTCGCAAACTCATGTATGCGAGGAAGTCCTTCTAAAAGTTTTAAAGATTTTAACTTCATTGTTGAATATACCTTTCCTGAAATAAGGCGTGTTAAATATTTGTTTAGAGCGCCTACATTTTTGGAAATGGACATGTCATTATCATTAAGAACAATGAGTAAATTGGCATCGGTATCACCTGCATGATTCATTGCCTCAAAAGCCATGCCGCCGCTTAGAGCGCCATCACCAATAACAGCAATGGCTGTGTTGTCCGATTGATTTATCTTATTGGCTAGAGCCATACCCAGGGCCGCACTGATTGAGGTTGATGAATGACCAGCACCAAATGCATCGTGCTCACTCTCAGTTATTTTGGTGAAGCCAGAAAGACCGTCTTTTTGTCTAAGAGTTGACATTTTCTCCATTCTGCCGGTAAGAATTTTATGAGTATAAGCTTGGTGTCCCACATCCCAAACGAAGCTATCATTTGGTGTATCAAAGACATAATGCATCGCAAGAGTTAATTCAATCGTGCCCAAATTAGAGCCGAGATGGCCACCCGTTTTTTTAAGACTTTCAATTAGAAACTCCCTAATTTCGTCTGCAAGTTGTTGCAGTTGATCAAAATCAAGTTGCTTAATATCGCTAGGATTTTGAATGTCTGAGAGCATAGTCAATTGCTTGATCGGGGTGCTTTGTAAGCAGAAAAAGCTATTATACCCTTATGCTATTCTGTGGCAGCCATCTACCTTTTGAATAATGAACGAATAGTACAAGTTCTTGAAATAGTTCAAATCAAAAACTCCTCGCTAGTAAAATTAGCGCTGAATTAACGACAACCCCATCATGGTTACAATTTGCGCTCTTTATAAGTTTGCACGACTCGATGATTTCGAGGAAATGCAACAACCTTTAAAAGATCTTATGGCATCTGTTGGCGCCAGAGGAACTGTGCTACTCGCAAGAGAAGGTTTAAATGGCACGATTTGTGGTTCACAGGAGGCCATTGAAAAAATATTGAATTTTCTGGCGACTGATGAAAGACTAGGAAGAATTGACCATAAGCTCTCTTACAGTGAAGAAATGCCGTTCAAAAGACTCAAGGTTAAGTTAAAAAAGGAAATTGTTACTCTGGGTGTTGCAGATATTGATCCAACGTATTCGGTTGGTACTTATATCGCGCCGAGTGAGTGGAATACACTCATTAGTGATCCAGATGTTGTTTTGATAGATACTCGCAATAATTACGAATATGAAATTGGCAGTTTTAAAGGGGCGATAAATCCGAACACCGAATCGTTTCGTGAGTTTCCAGATTACACCAAAAAGAATTTAGAGCAATATCGCGACAAAAAAGTGGCGATGTTTTGTACTGGCGGTATTCGTTGCGAAAAATCAACTGCCTATTTAAAATCTCAAGGCTTTGAAGAGGTCTATCATCTACATGGTGGTATATTGAAATACCTCGAAGAAGTCGACGAAAAAGACAGTCTCTGGGATGGAGAATGCTTTGTTTTTGACGATAGGGTTGCTGTTAAACACAATTTAGAGAAAGGTCAGTATGACCAATGCCATGCTTGCAGATATCCAATTACCGATGTAGATAAGCTTCATCAGCACTACGAAAAAGGCGTGTCTTGCCCACGATGTTTTGGTACCAAGGATGACGATCAAGTGAGTCGTTACCGTGAAAGAGAAAAGCAAATGCAGCTCGCAAGTGCACGCGGCGAAGCACATATTGGTGATGACGCCACTCAGGTGTTGAATAAAAAATCTAAGAACAAGAGTAAAGCCTAATGTTTCAGAGAAGCGACATACCCAACCTTAAAAAAGACTTAAATCTTACAGCTAATCTTTTGGATAACGAGTTGAGATTTAATACGCGCTGGGGTGTGTTTAGCCCACGAGCGATAGATGATGGTACTTTGTTGTTGATGAAATACATTGGCGCTAAACCGAGTGATGTTTGCCTAGATTTAGGCTGTGGTTATGGCCCTATTGGCCTTGCTCTTGCAAAGCATTGTGTCGATGGCGAAGTGCACATGATTGATAAAGATTTTGTTGCAGTCGAGCTCTCGAATATTAACGCAAAGCTAAACAAGTTACCAAATGCGAAGGCTTATCTATCTGATGCTTTTGCACAAGTGCCGAATAATGTTAAATTTGATCAAATCATCTCTAATGTGCCTGCCAAAGTGGGCAGAGAGCAATTGTCGATTATGCTCTACGATGCCTTTGATGCACTTAAACCAGGTGGCACAATTACTTTTGTAACCATTAATGGTTTACGTGACTTTATCAAAACAAACTTTAAATCAGTCTTTGGGAATTATAAGAAACTGAAGCAAGGTCAGAAGTACACAATATCTCAAGCTATTAAGCAACAATAGTAGAATAGACGCTAATACTAGACTAAAATAGTTGGCAATAAATATTTGGAGTTAATAATGGAAGTTTTAGAAAAAATTCAAAAGCAAGTGGACAGTTCGCCAATTGTTATTTACATGAAAGGCACACCACAATTTCCACAGTGCGGTTTCTCAGCACGAGCATCACAAACATTGGCTGAAACTGAAGTCGAGTTCGCTTTTGTGAACATTTTTGAAGATCAAGAAGTTTTCCAACATCTTCCAGAGTTTGCTGATTGGCCAACTTTCCCACAAATTTACTTTAATTCAGAACTTATTGGTGGCGGTGATATTGTTATCGAAATGGCTGAAATGGGTACGTTGAAAGCGGCAATGGAAGAAGCCGTTACGAAGTTTAACGCATAAAATTGCGGCGTCTTTTTCGCTTGTGCGTTGTTGAATTCTAGGAAAATATTCAGTCATTTAGTAGAATCTAAATTCTTTTGTATTTTCCGAATTCGCCTAGCACAAGCATAATAATACTTGCACTTATTGCCCTAAACGCAACTGGCTACATACGTTTCAGTTTGTGGCCATTATCTTTCAACCATTTCTTTGCCGATTTATATTCTGGCAAAATCGATTCAACCAGACCCCAAAAATCACTCGAATGATTCTTGTGAACCGTGTGTGACAACTCATGCACAATGACGTAATCAATAACGCTCATCGGTGCCATCATCAAACAATAGTTAAAATTCAAATTGTTATTACTTGAACAGGAGCCCCATAAAGTCTTTTGGGATTTTAGTCGAACATCATTAAATTTAAGATTGTACTTGTTGGCAAAGTAATCAATTCTTGGTAAGGCAATCTCTCTAAATTTTTGCTTGTACCACCCCTTAAAAATAGCGGACGCTTCGCCGTAATCGGCATCTAATTCAAATATTTCGCCATTAAAAAAGAGGTTGCCACTATTATTAGAAATGGTTAAAGGGTAATTATTACCCAAGTAGAGAAACACCTCATCTTCTTCAAACTGATAGTTTTCAGAAAGTTGAGATTTTACTTGTTGCTGTTTTCTCTCAATCCATTTTGATTTTTCATCAACGAACGCTTGAATATCCTTTTGTGCAAGGCGTTGTGGCGCGCGAATGATAAGTTCTGCATCTTGATTGATTTGCAAACTCAATGTTTTGCGTTTAGAGCGAATAATTTGATATTTCATAGAATAGGGCAATAGGGTGGCTACGAAATCAATTATAAATCAGACGGGCAATTTTATTTAATTGAAAGGCAGGTAAAAATGTTATCTCGTTGCATAAATAAATGGATGTCATATGTTTTCTCTAGCCATCAAGAATCGATATTAATTTTCTGACAATTCTCCTGTTTATACTTGATACTCCTTGACCCAACTCTAAACCTCTTAAGCTGTCCCAGTTAAAATAAATCCCGACTATGCCTATAGATATTTCTCTACATTCCTCTTCAGTTGAAAGTGGGTGCCGTAATACAAGCTCATTGGCTATTCCATCAACGTAAAAATTAAAACACTCCTTTAATCTTTCACTAACAACTGGGTAGCGATGGGCGACAGCTAGGAGTGAGTAGAAGGCGGGTAGAAGTTCTTGGTATTCTTTATCCGGGGTATCTTTGAAGAGAGTTTTCAGTAGCCACTCATCGCTTTTATCATCTTTGTTTTGGTTTTTTTGTGCTACCCACATTCTCTCGAATTCGCTAGAGATAAAGTCAGTAACCTGGCGTATTAGATCTGCACGGTTACCAGAGAAGTGACGCACAAGACTTCTATGCATTTGAACTTTTCGAGCTATATCATCCAAACTTGTAGCATCCAAACCCTTTTCAGCGATGCATTGTGCGAACGCAAGCATGATAACTTTGTGACGCTCTTTTTTTACTGATGGTCTTGCCATAAATTAATAATTGATTTTCAACCTTGACAACATTATACTTCAATAGTAAACTTTCAACTATGAAAATTAACTAACAGGAGTAAATATGTCCAGCACAATTGAGTTAAAACCTATGGAAATGCCATTTTCTAACGACCCGATTCAATCTTACACAATGGCTGCACGATACTACATTGACCCACTAATTGCCGACAAAGAAAAGAAGGATATCTTTTGGAGTAACTGGATTTATGTTGCGCATCAATCACACTTATCCAAATCTGGTGATTATTATTGCTGCTCTATTCATGGCCAAGAAATTGTACTTATTAAAGAATCTGATTCAGAGATTCGAGGTTTTTATAACGTATGCGCTCATCGAGGACACCAGTTGTTGACTGGTAGTGGCAATACGCCAGCAATTGTTTGCCCGTACCACGCTTGGTGTTATAGTAATAAGGGAGAATTCTTAGGTGCAAGAAACACTCAAGACATGGAGAATTTTGATTCATCTTATTTCGATCTGAAACCTGTCTTGGTAGAGAGCTTTTTAGGCTTTTTGTTTGTAAATCTTGATTTAGACGCAAAGCCTATGACAGAATTGTATGAGGGCCTATCTGAGGAAATTCTATCGTACATACCCGATGTGGATAAAGTGCAATGTCAGTTCCAAGCCAATTACAGTGTCAAAGCCAATTGGAAGGTGTTAATAGATAACTTTCTAGAGTGCTATCATTGTCACTCAGCACATCACGATTTTGTTGATTTAGTTGACATGCCAAGTTATGAAACGAAAACTTATAAGCTTTACTCTAGTCATATTTCACACAAACCGAGCAATCAGAGCAGCGCCGCTTATCACTTTGAGGGTGAGCAAACTTTCGGATATGCCGCTTGGTTTGTTTGGCCCAATCTAACAATTTGGGTAATGCCAGGCGAGTCCAATATAAGTATGCTCCAAATGCATCCTGACGGTGTTGATAACTGCATAGAAACATTAGATTGGCATGGTTTGGGTGAAGAGCCAAATCAATCCTCTGCTGAGGCTATTAAGTATTTAGATGAGGTGTTACAGCCGGAAGATATTGGCCTTTGTGAAAGTGTACAAAAAGGGCTTAATTCTTTGGCATATAATCAAGGAAGGTTTGTTGTTGACAAGGACAGAACACATCTTAGCGAACATGGGGTTCATCATTTTCAATCATTGATTATTGACTCATTGAAAGACATCTAAATAAATCAATAATTTAAAGATTTTCTTCCCAAAAGGAGGCACGAATCGTTTATTTAAGGGTAATTATCTTAGAGTAAATGATTGGATAGTTCACAGGATAAGGCAGTATAGCAGCTACGAAAACCATTATAAATTAGGTAAACTCATTTTTATGAAAGAAAAGCAAACTGCACTGTTAATTGTCAAAGGGGGAAGTAGTTGAGTTCAAAAGAAGCAGTGGAACTATGACTGCCAGCCAGATTTCGGATTTAATTGAAGAGGCAAGGCCCAGTGTTAATAATTCATAGAGGAAGATTGTATGACAGAATCACCTGAACAATGTTTTGGAACTCTCCTGTTAGAAATGGCCAGACTTTTTGAGGGCGATGGCTGCGTGGCTGGAGTTGAAACAGCGGATGTCTTACGCCGTGCCGCTGGTAAAGTGATAGCCGTTCCGGCAACGCCTTATAAATACGATCATTTTGTGGTTAGTGCGCTTAAAAATGCAAATCACCCATGCGCAGTTGCAGCTAGAGGGTGTCGGAAGTTCTTACAATGGGAGGCTACTGGTGGCTTCTTGGATGAGCAAGTTCCAACCGACGTATCCGATGCATTTACTTCCAACTCTCTGATGGGACCTGATTGTTTGATCGAGCATTCGACCCTACGTGCAGGCTTGTTTGTACAGCGACCAAATACTTATTACCCATTGCATAATCATGAAGCCGTGGAGACATACGTCATGATAGAGGGTGTTGGTTACTGGACTCAAGGGGACAAGACGACCCGGCATGAGGCTGGTGGTGTTATTCACCATCCATCAGAAATGCTCCATGCTTTCAAAACACTTGAGCATCCACTGGTGGCTCTTTGGCGATGGTCCGGCAATACTGATCCTGATACTTACCGTCTATATCCGGAGCTAGACTTGGAATAAAGAGAGTTGTAATAAAATCTAATAAGAAGAATAGAGAGTTCGCTTCGAATTCAAAAGTTAAGTGCAATGCCATTGTTGCTTACGTTTAAATAAGTGAAAATATTCTGAAAAACTTCTGTAGAATTCAGCTAAAAATTCATAGCAGCTGAATTATTAAGGGGGATTGAATCATGGCGTTGCGAATGACATTGGGAGATCTCCTGCACGAATGTGCAGAAAAATTTAGCGATCGACCCTTTCTAATTATCGCCGAGACGGGCGAAACGCTGACTTATCGTGAGTTCGAGGTCTTAACGAATCGTGTGGCTCATGGATTGCTGGAAAACTATAATGATGCACTGTCATACGTTGATATTTTTCTGGAAAACAGTGCAGAGTATCTTGCTATTTCTTACGCTCTAAAAAAAGTGAATGCGATAGAGGTTTCCATCAATCCTGCCATGCGGGATGCGCCACTGGCGCGAATGATCGACCAAACAGGAACGAAGTTATTGTTTACGTCTAGCCAACAACTTGGCGCCTTAGATCAAATTCGTGATTTGATTCCGAACGTACAAACTTTGATTATGCTTGATGGCGCCGATGAAGCGCGTAGCCTGTTCCCCGAGCTTGAGATTGTTTGTTTTGAAGAAATTCTATCAACCTGTGAGGATCATATCGTTTCACCCGCAAAAGATACGGATATTGCAACAATTCTATTCACATCTGGGACTACCGGTGTATCTAAAGGCTGTCTGTTGTCTCATCGTTACGCCGTGAGAACTGCCGAAAATATGATTGAACCGTATAGGGTGAACGCAGAGGATTGCGTGTATTGTATTTATCCTCTGTCCCATATCGGCCCTGCTTATTATGATGTGTTGCCAACTATGATGACGGGTGGACGTGTTGTTATGCGACAACGTTTTAGTGTTTCCAATTTTTGGCCTGAAGTCAAAAAATACGGCGTTACTTGGTTTATGATGCTTGGATCAGTACAGCAGCTGTTGTGGGCGCATCCTAGCTGTCCGGAGGAGAAAGACCATCAAGTTACTCGTTGCTGGGGCACACCTGCACCCGTTCCCAAAAAAGATTTTGATGCTCGTTTTAATTTGCATTTGATCCCCGGTGGCGGCTACGGGTCGACCGATGCTGGCTGGGTTGTCACCCCTCAGTGGAATGATCCTGGCGGAATTGTGCTGCCGCATTTTGAAGTTGAAATCCATGATGACAATGATGATCCATTGCCGCCCGGTCAAGCGGGTGAAATGGTTGTGCGCCCTCTGGAGCCTGGTGTTATGTCGAGTGGTTATTTTGATATGCCCGAACGCACTCTAGAAAGTTGGCGTAATCTTTGGTTTCACACCGGCGATATTGGACGCATGGACGAACAGGGGCATTTTTACTTCATGCATCGAATCAGTGAGCGCATTCGAGTTAAAGGGGAAATGGTTTCAGCTTTTGAGGTCGAAGAGGGTGCATTGACACATCCTGATGTGCAAGATTGCGTCGCTATTGGTATTCCCGGTGAAATGGGCGAAGAAGATATCAAGCTGTTCGTGGTCAGAAAGCATGGCACTGAAGTCACTGAAGAAGATTTAATTCAGCATTGTGCTAAATGTATGGCACGTTTTATGGTGCCTAAGCATATCGTTTTTCTTGAAGAAATGCCGCGAACATCTAGTGGAAAGCCAGAAAAAGGTAAGCTGGCAGCTCTGAGTGGGCAATAAACAAGAGTACTTTCTATTTATTAGTGCCATTCTCAATAAATCCAAAATTTTCTGAAATGCCCTAAGTTTTCAGCCCTAAATCAATAAAAACCCTATAAAACAGCCATTTAAAGGCCTTAAATAGCCATTATTAAGGTAATTTTTGACAAATAAGGGGTTATCAAGGCACTAGGTAGGCTCGTTATCAAAATTTGCTAAATTTTGTTAATCAGGGTCAGAGTGTAATTTCATATAGGTGCATCTAAAATTACACTCTTACCCTAATTTTCCATAACCCGAGTATTGAAATCTATATATCATTATTTATGTAATAAATTGACACCAATATTTAGGGTATAGGTACAATAATGGCTAATAATAAATAGTTAGCTTTAAGGCAAAGTATCTATGAGTACGAAAGAAGAAGTTATTGAATTCATGGCAACTGAATTTCCCCAGTCCCCAGTCCCCAGTCCCCAGTGTCTGTTGTCGAGGCTGGAAACGGAGGTTCAACTGTTAGGCAAGAGGTTGGTGCAGATCAATTACGACCGGGAGGTACCGTTTCTGGACCGGTCCTCATGGCTGTTGCTGATACTGCTCTGTATGTCGCGATACTTGCCGAAATTGGTTTAGTTGCTATGGCGGTTACGACGAGTTTCAATATTAACTTTCTACGTAAGCCATCCTCTGATAGAGATGTTATTGCTGTCTGTAAATTACTTAAAGTTGGAAGGGTTCTTGTTGTCGGAGAGGTATCCTTGTATTCTGAGGGGCAGGATGAACCGGTAGCTCATGTTGTTGGTACTTATTCAATACCACCGAATTGAATTGAGAAAATTTAGCTAACAAGGGCCTGCACGCTGACCGTCGTCCCCTCTGCCTGAACAGCAAAGGCCACGCCAGCAGGCGAGGCAAGCGTTAGGTTTCATAAGCCATCGTGAGACCTTTCTAAAATATTATGATGGCAACAACCAAAGGAAATAATCATGTCACAACAAAAACCAGACTTTAAGAGTCAGTATGAAAACTTTATTGGAGGTAAGTGGGTAACCCCCGTCGATGGACAGTATTTTGATAATACCTCTCCAGTTGATGGTAGTTTGATTGCAAAAGTACCCCAATCAAATAAAAAAGATATAGATTTAGCAGTAGATGCAGCATCAAAAGCATTCATCAGTTGGGGGAAAACATCGGCTACTGAGCGAAGTAATATTTTACTAAAAATAGCGGATCGATTAGAGGAAAACTTAGATAACCTTGCCTTAGTAGAAACTTGGGATAATGGTAAAGCCATTAGAGAAACAACAGCTGCTGATTTGCCATTGGCTATCGACCATTTTCGTTATTTTGGTGGCGTCATCCGTTCCGAATCTGGGGATATTTCTGATCTTGATGCCAATACAGTTTCACAAGAAGTACATGAACCTCTAGGCGTAGTAGGTCAGATCATCCCTTGGAATTTCCCTATTTTAATGGCTGTGTGGAAAATTGCACCAGCTTTAGCGGCTGGTAACTGTGTTGTATTAAAACCGGCTGAACAAACACCTGTATCTATACTGTTTGTTATTGAAGCAATTGCTGATCTGTTGCCTGCAGGGGTTTTAAATGTTGTTAATGGTTTTGGTCCAGAAGCTGGCAAGCCACTTGCGCAACACCCTGATATTAAAAAGATTGCGTTTACTGGTGAAACAACAACAGGCAGACTCATTATGCAATATGCTTCTGAGAATATAATTCCTGTTACTTTAGAGCTTGGTGGTAAATCACCGAATGTATTCTTCGAAAGTGTTATGGCAAAAGACGATGAGTTTCTTGATAAAGCGATTGAAGGCTTGGTGCTTTTCGCCTTTAATCAAGGAGAAGTATGTACTTGTCCATCTCGGGCATTAATTCAGGAAAGTATTTACGATGAGTTTATGGCTCGCTGTATCAAACGCATTGAGGCCATAACAATGGGTGATACATTAGATGGAAATACAATGATGGGTGCACAAGCATCTAACGACCAATATGAAAAAATACTTCACTACATTGATGTTGGCAAACAAGAAGGCGCAGAAATTTTAACAGGTGGAGGAAAATATGATAATAAAATTTTTCCGAATGGCTACTATATTCAGCCAACAGTTTTTAAAGGGAATAATAAAATGCGAATTTTTCAGGAAGAGATATTCGGTCCTGTTTTGTGTGTGACTACATTTAAAGATGAGGCTGAAGCCTTAGAAATAGCAAATGACACGATATACGGACTAGGGGCTGGTGTCTGGACAAGAGATATTCACCAAATGCAATCAATGGCTCGTGGAATTGAAGCAGGTCGTGTGTGGTGCAACTGTTTTCACGCATATCCGGCACATGCATCTTTTGGTGGCTATAAAAAGTCTGGGATTGGCCGAGAAACGCATAAAATGATGTTGAATCATTATCGCCATACTAAGAACATTTTAATCTCCTACGATAAAAATAAACTAGGGTTCTTTTAAACTTTATATGTGTCGCTGGTAACGCATTAGCCTTACCAGCGACACACTAAGCGGGAGGTTCAAGATGGGTACTGAACGTGTATTAGTAACCGAGAAAGCAAAACTAGTAATCGATCAACTACGAAACAAACATGGTGATCTTATATTTCACCAAAGCGGTGGTTGCTGTGATGGGTCGGCTCCGATGTGTTTTGAAAAAGGAGACTTTATAATTGGTTCAAGAGATCTTTGTCTTGGGGAGATCCATGGTTGTAATTTTTACATGGCATCGGATCAATTTGAATATTATAAGAGTATGCAGCTGACTATAGATGTTTCAAAAGGAAGAGGTTCGAGTTTTTCTTTAGAGATACCATTAGGGCTACGTTTTATGTCTATTTCGAAAATTTTTACTGATGAAGAAATATCTAGCCTTGCACCACTAAACACCACATAGTTTTAAATGCGGCTTACCTAGGCGTTAAACAACGCAAACTCCAGTATTTTTTAAGCATTCGCATTAACGCTTAAACAAAGCGCCCCCGAGTTAATAAAATAAGGCAGTACGACGTCTACGAAATCAACTATAAATTAGGTAAACTTATTCTATGGCAGAAGCATACGTAATTGGACACATAACTGTAAAAAATGCAGAAAAATGGTCTGAATATCGTCGGAGTGTTCCTGCAACTATAGAGCCGTGGGATGGCGTGTTGGTGTTTAGAGGGAGGATGACCTCAGTGCTTTCAGGAAGTCACAAGCACAATGACACAGTGGTAATAAAATTTCCTGATAAAGAGGCAGTAAATGGCTGGTACTCTTCGCCCGAATACCGAGCCCTGATCCCGCTTAGAAAAGAGGCTGCTGAAATTGAGTTGATTGTATTTGAGGAATAAATGGCTAACAACAACATAAACTCGTGCGCTGTCGCTTCAGCACCTTTGATAGGCGCTAGCTATAAAAAGCATTAGGAGGATTTAATGTCGAAAACACTTGCTTTTGATGTGTACGGAACCTTAATTGATACAGATGGTGTTGTTTCTGCGTTACAGAAGCTAATAGGAAGTAAAGCAAAGCAATTCTCTCATACTTGGCGAGAAAAGCAGTTGGAATATTCATTTCGTCGAGGATTGATGAAGAATTATGAAAACTTTTCTGTTTGCACAAGTGACGCCCTTAATTACACATGTGCATTCTATAAAATCAACCTCACCAAAGAACAAAAGAAAATATTACTTGAAAGTTACCGCACCCTTCCTGCGTTCAAGGACGTAGAAGACAGTCTGGCAAAATTAAAAGAAAAAAATTATCGGCTGTTTGCTTTTTCAAATGGCAGTGCAGATGCCGTGGAAACACTGCTTGTTGCAGCGGGAATAAGAGATTATTTTCTAGGGGTTGTTAGTGCAGATGACATCAAATCATTTAAGCCAAACCCTGCTGTGTATCATCATTTTCTACGAGAGTCTGAAGCTTGTGGCAATGATTCATGGTTAATTTCAAGCAACCCTTTTGATGTCATAGGTGCAATTTCCGCAGGTATGTGTGCTGCTTGGGTGCAGCGTTCAAAAGATAACATCTTTGATCCATGGAGAGTAGAACCCACGATAATAGTCGATAATCTTGGTGAGCTATATGAGAAAATTGGGTAACAAACAGAAGGGATAGACATCTCCCTAGGGCTTAATACAGGCGTTTCATAAAGTTTTGGTTCAGTAGATTCTGTGAAGCTTGTGGTTTGTGACAAGCATTGCCTTAACCCATCCAAACTCTAGCATTTTCAAACATGCGCATCCATGGGGATCTTTCATTCCAGTCATTTGGGTGGTACGAATTTTGAATTGCTCTGGCTACTCGTTCGGGGTGTGGCATAACGATGGTCACTCTGCCGGAATCATTACAAAGGCCAGCGGTTGCGCTATCTGAGCCGTTCGGGTTGTGCGGATAAATCTGAGTTGGATTGCCTTGATGGTCAACGTATTTAATACCAATAGCATTTTCATTAGCGCTTGAAGCGAAGCTTGCTCGTCCTTCGCCGTGGGCGGTGACAATCGGTAATATTGAGCCTGCCATGCCATCAAAGAATAATGATTTAGATTCTTGCACTTCAACACTTAAGAAACGCGCTTCAAATTGCTCGGAAGTGTTGCGCTCAAAGCTTGGCCAATTTTCAGTGCCCGGAATGATTTCTGTTAAGTTGGACATCATTTGACAGCCGTTACAAACACCCAGTGCAAAACTGTCATCGCGATGAA
>Ga0208335_1000069_pt1 | contig 42429 bp, 44 predicted proteins | sample DeeseametaMP0759_FD_184202 | JGI IMG/M metagenome (GOLD analysis project Ga0208335, IMG submission 184202) | Marine microbial communities from the Deep Atlantic Ocean - MP0759 (SPAdes) | ecosystem: Environmental > Aquatic > Marine > Oceanic | place: West of Cape Town, South Africa, South...
CTCCGGCACCGACTCCGACGACGATCTCCGCCGGTTCGCCGCCAGGGCGGAGGCCGAGGAGGCCGTGCGCCGCATCGGACAGGAAGCCTGGCTCCGGCTCCGCACAGAGGAGTCAGGACACCTGGGCGGCCTCCTGGTGGACCTGGCCGAGCGTTCCGACCAGGTGACCCTCTCGCTGACCACCGGAATGCGTCGATCGGGTCGCATCGAGGCCCTCGGCAGCAACCTCGTGGCGCTCCGCCTGACAGGTGGCGAGCTCTGCCTGCTGAGCCGTAGCGCCATCACCGCCATCCGGCTCCCTCCAGGCGGTCCGGCCCTCGTCGGGGACCGCCCGGTGGGCGATGCCGTGGACCGGCTGGACCTCCGCTCGGCGCTGGACCGACTCGTGGCCGAACAGCCCACCGTCCGGGTGACGGTCGACGGTTCGCCCGACCCCGTGCCCGGCACCCTCACCCGCCTGGGCGTGGACCTGCTCATGGTGTCGTGTCCCGATGGCTCCACGGTGCACATTCCGCTCACCGCCGTCGTCGAGGTCCACCTGACCGACAGCTGAGGGCCTGCTACCTGCGGCGACGGCCCTTTCCCCGACCGCCTCCGCTGGGCCCCTTGCCACCCTTCTTCTTACGACGGAACCGCCCCTTCCCGGAGCGTTCGGCCTCCAGGTCGGCCATCACCTGTGGTCCCGCGGCGTTGATGATGTCCTCGGCGGCATCCAGGAGGGCGGCGATGCTCCCGTCCTCACCCAGGCTGGCGGGCTCGTCAGGGGTCTCCGGCGTGATGAGGGTGCCGTGGCTCCAGTTCACGTCGACGCGGCGCTTGGCGAAGGACTGGCAGTCCTCGGGGCAACGCCACGGGGCTTCCGGAGCGAGGTCCAGGTTGCACTTCCGCACCGTGTCGCCGTTGGGGTAACTCCGGCTCTCGAAGTTCTTGCAGTCCTGGCGCATCGGCATGGACCCAGTGTGCCCCGGATGGATCGCCGAGCGCGTGACCGTCCCCCCGGCCGGATGAGTCCGGACGAATCCGGTCAGCCGACCGAACCCTCCATCTGGAGTTCGATGAGACGACTCCACTCCACGGCGTACTCCATCGGCAACGTCCGCGTGATCGGCTCGATGAAGCCGTTCACGACCATCGACATGGCCTGCTCCTCGGTCAGTCCCCGGCTCATCAGGTAGAAGAGCTGGTCGTCAGCGACCTTCGAGACGGTGGCCTCATGGCCGATCACAGCGTCGGCCGAGCCGATCTCCATGTATGGGTAGGTGTCCGAGATGCTCTCGTCATCCAGGATCAGCGCATCGCACTGGACATGGCTCTTGCAGCCGTAGGCATGGTCCTCGACCCTGACCAGACCGCGGTAGCTGGTCCTGCCGCCGTCCTTGGAGATCGACTTGGAGACGATCTTGGATGTCGTCTCGGGCGCAGCGTGGGTCATCTTGGCGCCGGCGTCCTGATGCTGGCCCTTCCCCGCATAGGCCACCGAGAGCACCTCGCCGGAAGCCTTCGGGCCGGCCAGGATGATAGCCGGGTACTTCATGGTCAGCCGAGACCCGATGTTCCCGTCGATCCACTCCATATGGCCCTCGGCCTCGACCAGGGCACGCTTGGTGACCAGGTTGTAGACGTTGGACGACCAGTTCTGGATGGTGGTGTAGGTGACCCGCGCCGACTCCTTGACCACGATCTCGACCACGGCTGAGTGCAGGGAGTCGGTGCTGTAGACGGGCGCCGAGCAGCCTTCGATGTAGTGAACCTCGGAGCCCTCGTCGGCGATGATGAGGGTGCGCTCGAACTGGCCCATGTTCTCGGCGTTGATCCGGAAGTACGCCTGCAGCGGCATCTCCACCTTCACGCCGGGCGGCACGTAGATGAACGACCCACCGCTCCACACCGCGGAGTTCAGCGCTGAGAACTTGTTGTCACCCGGGGGAATGAGCCGACCGAAGTAGGCCCTCACCAGTTCCGGGTACTCCCGCAGGGCCGTGTCCATGTCGCAGAAGATGACGCCCTGTTCCTCCAGGTCCTCACGGTTGCGGTGGTAGACGACCTCGGATTCGTACTGGGCGGTGACGCCGGCCAGGTACTTGCGTTCCGCCTCGGGAATACCGAGCTTCTCGTAGGTGTTCTTGATCGACTCGGGCACGTCGTCCCAGTTGTCGGCGAGGGACTCCGTCGGCTTGATGTAATAGAAGATGTTGTCGAAGTCGATGCTCGACATGTCCCCGCCCCACCACGGCATGGGCTTGCGACCGAACTTCTCGTAGGACTTCAGGCGGAAGTCCCGCATCCAGTCCGGCTCGCCCTTCATCCACGACATCTCGCGGATCATGTCCTCGTTCAGGCCCTTCTTGGGCTTGAAGACGTAGTTCTCCTCGTCGCTCCAGCCGAGCTTGTAGCGACTCAGGTCAAGGCCGAGATCGGTTGCGGTCATCGGTTTCTCCTCTCCTGTAGCTGGGCTCCCGACGGAAGGCCTCCGTCAAGACTATGGGGATTTCTCCTACGTGGATAGTAACAATCCCCGGGCCTGAATACCCGGTATATGCAGGGTTGGAACAGGGTAGGTCGGACCAGAAGCGGAACCGTCAGCCGGAAGCCGGGCCACCCGCGGGAAGCAGCCCCGCCGGCTCAGGCGTGCCGGCGCCGTTGACGGTCCAGCCAGCCCAGGAGGATGGCGATGGCACGTGGGTCGTGGCGCAGGTGGTGCCCGGCGCCCGCGATCATCCGCAGGTCGGCCGAGCCGTGCTGACCGGCGAGCACCCGGGCGTCGAGGGGCGGCACGTTCTCGTCGTCGGTGCCGTGCACCAGCAGCAGGTCGCGGGGGGCCATCGACTCCACCGCCCGCTCCGCGGAGATCTCGCGCAGCGCCGACGACCAGCGTCCGAAGTCGGGCGGCGCGCCCTCCATGGTCAGCAGCCCCGCATCGCGTGCGTGCAGCAGCAGGCGACGCGGGTTGGCCGCCCAGTCCGACCAGTCGGCGGGGGCGGCCAGGGCGCCCACCCCCATGATCTCCTCATCCACCGCTGCGGCACAGATGGCCAACGACGCTCCGCTGCCGAAGCCGACCGCCCACACCATGTCCACACCCGGCTGGGACCTCAGGTCGGCGACGGCCGCCACCACGTCGTCCCGCCACCCGTCCAGGCTGAAGTCGCCTTCGGAGCCGTCCATGCCCCGCAGGTACGGCACCATCGCCACCCAGCCCATCTCCGTGGCGATCCGGAAGGCCAGCTCCGGAAAGGTGGTCACCGAGTTGGCACCACCATCCGGTCCGCTCGGAAAGCCGTGGCAGATCACGACCCCTGGCAGGCCCGTCCCACCCCCCGGCGGACGTTCAAGGTGCGCGGCCAGGGTCAGGTCGCCGGAGGAGAACCGGTGGTTCTTGGGTGCCTCGGCGGCTCCATCGGTGACCACGCCTGCGGTGGCCACCCGCTCAGTCGATCCTTCGGAGCGTCTCGCGGAACTGGCGACTCCGCTCGACATAGACGATGGCGTTGATCATGTTGGTGTCCTCTGCGACCACGCCCTCGCGGACGACGGCCGGCACGCCGAGGGCCATTGACAGCGGTGGCACCACCTGCCCGTTGCGGACGACGGCATTGGCCCCGACTATGGACCCCCGGCCCACAACCGCCTCGTGCAGGACGACAGCACCCACGCCCACCAGCGCCCGGTCCTCGATGGTGCAGCCCTCCAGGTGGCACAGGTGCCCCAGGGTGACGTCGTCGCCGACGATGGTCGGCAGGTGGCTCGTGCAGTGGAGCACGGCGTTGTCCTGCACCGAGGTCCGGGCGCCGATGCTGATGCGGTTGTCGTCGGCCCGGATCACCGCATGGGGCCAGACGCTGGACTCCGGTCCCAGCACCACGTCGCCGATCACCACGGCCAGCGGATGCACGTATGCGCTCGGGTGGATCTGGGGAACCCTGTCGCCCAGGGCGTAGACGGCCATCAGGCCATCTGGCGGTACTGGCCGTACCGACCTCCGAGGAACACCAGCGGCGAGCCCTCGTCGACGTGTGAGAGGCCTGTGATCAGGCCCATGACGAACAGGTGGTCGCCGGCGTCCACCACCTCGTGGATCGAGCAGTCGATGGAGGCCAGACATGACGGGATCGCCGGTGAACCCGAAGCCGCCGGCACCCAGCCCGTCCCCTCCCAGGGGTCTCCGTCCTTGCGGAAGAAGGCATTCGAGAGATCCTCCTGGACATCGGAGAGAACGTTGATGCAGAACGAACCACTGGCCTGGATGAGGGGCCACGTCTGCGAGTCGCGGCCCGGCAGGAATCCCACCAGGGGCGGGTCCATCGAGACCGACACGAAGGAGCCGATGACCATGGCCAGCGGCTCGCCGTCTCCCATGCCGGTCACAAGCGTCACTCCGGTGGGATACCGCCCCAGGACCTTGCGGTAGAGGTCTCCGTCTATCCCGCTCTCCACCTGAATCCCCACTCCAGCGTCGCCCATCGGATCGGGTGGGACGCTAGCGGGGAGACCCGGTTCCGGTTGCGCCCGGGATCCGGGTCAGGACCCGGGTCAGGAGGTGGTGGCCGGAGCCGAGGCCGGGCGGAGTTGGACCGTGCGGCCCTCCATCGCTGCGGTGACCGAGCCGATGTCCAGGTCGACTGCCCGTTCGACGGCCGTGGCCAGGATCCCGTCGATGGTTCCATCGCAGTGCGCAGGATCATGGTGGAAGAGCACCAGCTCGCCGACCGCCGCCTGGTGTGCCACCTCGAGGGCGTAGTCGACGGTGCAATGGCCCCAGTTGGACCGCTCGGCGAACTCCTCCGGGGTGAACTGGGCGTCGTGGATCAGGAGGTCCACCCCGTCGACGAGTTCCAGGACCGCCTCGTCGACATGCCGGGGGTCGTCGACGGGCTGCTGGTGGTCGCTGACGTAGGCGACGCTCACCCCACCCCAGTCGATCCGGTAGCCGAAGGTGGTCCCGACGTGGGGAACCTCACAGACCGTCACCCGGGCCGGCCCCACGTCGAACGAACCCGTCGAGGTGTCATGGAAGGTGATCTCACCCGGCATGTCGTGGATACAGATCGGGAAGAAGGGCGGGTTCATGAACGTGTCGAAGGAGGCCTCCAACGACCTGCCCGCCTCGACCGGGCCGTGGACGTCCAGTCGGGAACCCTGACGGTGCAGCGGCGGGAAGAAGGGCAGGCCCTGGACGTGGTCCCAGTGCAGGTGGCTGAGCAGTGCCGTGCCGCGGAAGGGCACCTCGGTACAGGGTTCGGCCACGCCGTAGAAGCGCAGTCCCGTTCCGAGGTCCAGCAGGATCGGCTCCCCACCGGGTACGTCGATGACCACGCAGGAGGTGTTGCCTCCATACCGACGGTTCTCATCGCACGGGCAGGGGGTCGAACCTCGCACGCCGTAGAAGGTGACATCCAGAGAATCGCCCATCGGAGGAAAAGGGTAGGCGCACCTTCGGTCGCCGACGCGGGGTTGTGACCGATCTCTCACCAACGCCTCCGGCCGACAGCGCAGCCACCGGGAATGGGCGCGAGACTCCTGACATGGCAGCCGACGTGAAATCCGCAGGCATTTCCGACGGTTTCGTGGCGGTCGTCAAGGCTGACTGTCCGGCCTGCCAACTGGTGCAGCCGGTGCTGTCCGACCTCGCCACCCGCCTGGGCCTGACCGTCTACACCCAGGACGACCCGACCTTCCCGGAAGCGGCCGACTGGGTCGTCGACGACCGGGACCTGGCGGTCAGCTGGCGCCTGGACGTCGATGCCGTACCGACCCTCATCAGGATTCTGGACGGTGTGGAGGTCGCCCGGACCGCAGGTTGGGACCGTGAGAGGTGGGAACACCTCACGGAGCTGGACGGCCTCGGACCCGACCTACCCGTCTTCAAGCCCGGCTGAGGATCCCTGACGGTCGATCCCGGGCGGATCGACGAACTGACGGCCCGCTACTCCAGCTCCGGCCTGGCCTCGCGACAGGTCCAGATCGGTGCCCTCGAGGACGAGGCCGAGGCCATGTACGACCGCGGCTGGTCGGATGGCCTTCCGCTGGTGCCGCCCACCCGGGAGCGGGTACTCCGGATGCTGGAGGGCACGTCGCGCTCCGGTGACGAGGTCGTGGCCCTGATGCCGCCGAACCTCGTCGACTGCACGGTCGAGAAGGTGGCGGTCAACTCTGTCATGGCCGGCTGCCTACCCGAGTACCTGCCGGTCGTGCTGGCCTCCCTCGAGGCGATCTGCACGGACGACTTCAACATGCACGGGGTGCTGGCCACGACCATGGGGGTGGGACCCGTCCTCGTCGTGAACGGACCCATAGCCACCCGGATCGGCATGAACAGCGGTGTGAACGTCCTAGGCCACGGCAACCGGGCCAACGCCACCATCGGTCGTGCCGTGCAACTCGTCGTCCGCAACGTCGGTGGGGGCGCACCGGGCGGCGTGGATCGGGCCACCCACGGGAGCATGTCCAAGCTCGGCTTCTGCTTCGCCGAGGACGAGGCAGGCTCGCCGTGGACCACCCTCGCCGAGGATCGGGGCTTCGACCGCTCCCAGGACGTAGTGACCGCCTTCTGCGGTGAAGGACCCCGGATACTGGTCGACCAGAAGAGCCGGTCGGCCGAATCGCTGGTCCGGATGCTGGCCGAGGGCCTGCTCGCCAGCGTGTCCCCGCGGACCGTCATGGGAATGGACGGGCTGCTGGTCCTGTCGCCCGAGCACATGGCCCGTTTCGGCGATGCCGGTTGGGACCGCCCACGCTTCATGGAGGAGATCGGGAAGCTCCTCGTGGTGGAGACCGACGGGATCCTGGCAGGCGCCGGCGGAATCGAGGAGGGCCTACCGGAGGGCCTCAGCGGGCTGACCCTCCCGAAGTTCCGACCGGGCGGCCTCCTGGTCGTCCACGCCGGAGGGCCGGCCGGCCTCTTCTCAGCCATCATCGGCGGCTGGCTGAACGGACCGATGGGTAGCGAACCGACGAGCAGGGAGATCATCCGATGACCGAACCGTTGACCGTTCTGGATCCGACGGCCGAGGCCACGCCCGGCCAGCGTTCCCTGAATCCCCGACCGCCAGGGCTCGACGGCCTGACGATCGGGCTGCTGGACATCTCCAAGCCGAGGGGCGACGTGTTCCTGGACCGCCTCGAGGAGCAGCTCACCACGCAGGGGGCGATGGTCCGTCGCTATGCCAAGCCCACGTTCACCAAGCCGGCCCCCGTCGACCTGCGACACGAGATCGCCACCCAGTGCGACGCCGTGATCGAAGCGCTGGCCGATTGAGGATCCTGCACGACGTGCAGTGTGCACGACATCGATGATCTGGAACGCCGAGGCCTGCCGGGTGTGTTCGTAGCCTCCGAGCCGTTCGCCGAAGCCGCTGCCGCCCAGTCCCGGGCACTCGGCCTGGATGTGGCCAGCGTCTTCGTGGCGCACCCGATCCAGGACCGCACGGACGACGAGATGCGGTCACTGGCCGACGAAGCCATCGAGGCCCTGACCCGCGCCCTGACCAGCGCACCAGCCGCTACGCAGTAACCGTCGGGCCATTACAGCCGGGCCGGGAGCGACACGCCGACAACTACGGCCCGAGTCCTTGCTAGCGTCACCCGCCGTGGCGAACGCACCTGACCTCTCGATCGAACTGCATCCGGTCGGCGGCAAAGCACGCCCGTTGTCGCAGTTCCTGACCACCTTTCCCCTCGCTGCGGTCGTCCTCGACCCGTACACCCACGAGAGTTCCTGGCTGCTGGACACCGCCCACCGCATCCTGACCATCTTCCGTGAAGCTGACGTGCGGGTGGCCTTCCTGGTCACGGGAACCGGCGTAGACGGTGCCAGCCAGTTCCTGGGACCGCTCACCGACCAGATACTCACGCTGGCCGACCCGGACCGCTCCCTGGTCCGGTCGCTGGGCCTCGAGACGCTCCCGGCGTTCGTGGCGATCCGCCAGAACGGATCCATCATCGGAAGCGCCGAAGGCTGGGACCCCGTGACCTGGCGTCAGGCCGCCACGGAGCTGGCCGACATGACCATGTGGTCACGACCAGAGATTCCCGTAGCCGGCGATCCGGCGCCCTACGCCGGAACCGCTGCGCTGGGCTGACCCGCCGGTAGACGTGCACATCCGCGTCGGCTTCGGCTTCGGAGGGGCGGCACGCCCTGACGACCACCAGACCTTCGGCCACCTGGTCGACGACCTTGAACGGTTGGGATTCGACTCCCTCTGGGTGAGCGAACGGGCCGGTGGCGCCACGCTGGACCCGATGGTCGCAATGGCCTACGCCGCCGGCAGGACCGAGCGGCTCAAGTTCGGTCCAGCCGTCATGGTGCTGCCCGGCCGCAATCCCGTGCTCTGCGCCAAGGCACTCGCCAGCCTGGACCGCATCTCCAACGGTCGGGCCCTGCCGGCATTCGGACTGGGCATTGCCGACAACGCCGAACATCAGGCCTTCGGGGTGAAGCGCTCGGAGAGGGCCGCGTGGTTCGACGAGGCACTGCCGCTGATCCGCCGGCTCTGGACGGAAGACGTGGTGGACCACCACGGCGAACGCTTCAGCCTCGACGGTGTCAGGATCCTGCCGAAACCAGTGCAGGACCCGTTCGAGGTGTGGTTGGGCGGACAGGCACCTTCAGAGCTCCGTCGCTGCGGCCGACTGGGCGACGGTTGGCTTCCGTCGTTCACCACCCCGGATGCGGTCGCCGACGGGATCCGCCTGGTCTCGGAGACGGCGGCCGCCCACGGACGGTCCATCGACCCGGAGCACTTCGGAGCCCTGGTCCCGTTCGTCCACGGAGCCCTCCCGGAACGCTTCGCCCAGCGCCTGCGTACCCGCCAGCCGGACCTGGACCCCGCCGAGGTGGTTGCGCACGGGATCAGGGGCCTGCGCTCCCGCCTCGAGGAGTTCGTCTCGGCCGGCGCCTCCAAGTTCGTGGCGTTCCCGCTGGACGAACCCGACGACTGGCATGCCACCGTCGTCGAGGTGGCCGACGAACTCCTGTCGCTGCAGTCCTGACCAGAGCAGACTGCCGACCGGGCTGGACAGCCGACCCGGACCCGGACAGCCAACCGACACGAACCACTCCCGGAGACCACCCGATGAGCCGCCCCATCGCCGTAGCGCCCGACACCCGACCGGTCATGTACGAGGCCATGTGCCGCGCCGTCTCGGCGGCGGGCGCCACGCTGGTGGAGCCCCGGGAGGCCGAGGGCCTGATCTGGGCCGACCCCGGGCGGACCGGGGAGTTCCCCGGAATCGTCGCCGACGCTGAGCGACTCTCGTGGATCCAACTCCCCTACGCCGGCATCGAACCGTTCGCCCACCACCTGGACGACCGCTGGACGTGGACGTGCGGCAAGGGCGTCTACGCCCCGGCTGTGGCCGAGACGGTGTTGTCACTGATCCTGGCCCTGGGAAAGAACCTTCACGGATATGCGCGGATGCGTTCATGGAGTGGCCCAGAGGGGCGGATCCTGGCCGGCAGTCGAATCACGATCCTGGGTGGTGGAGGAATCACCAGCCACCTCCTACCCCTGCTGGCCCCGTGGGGATGCGACGTCACCGTGGTGCGCCGTTCGAACACGCCTCTTCCCGGCGCCAACCGGACAATCACATCGGCCCGGCTCCACGAGGTGCTGCCGATGACCGACGTGCTGGTGCTGGCGCTGGCCCTCACTGCCGAGACGACGGGAATCGTCGGTCGGCCCGAGTTCGACGCCCTCCCCGATCACGCCATGCTCGTCAACGTCGCACGCGGCGCCCACGTGGTGACAGATGAGCTGGTCGACGCACTCCAGGGTGGCCGGATCGCAGCGGCGGCCCTGGACGTGACCGAACCGGAACCGCTCCCGGACGGCCACCCTCTCTGGTCCCTGCCCAACTGCCTGATCACCCCGCACATCGGCAACACCCCGGAGATGGGGATCAGGCTCCTGGAGCCGTTCGTGGCCGACAACGTCCGGAGGTTCTGCGAGGGACGGGAGCTCCTGGCCGGCGTCGACGTGGCCCTCGGATACTGAGGGGCCAGACCATGCCGGACTTCGCCACCATCGCCGCCACCCTGCTGGCCGTCATCTTCGTGGTGGCCGCAGCAGCAAAGTTCCGGGATCCGGTGGCGACCCGGAGGTCCATGTCAGGCTTCGGCCTTCCCAGCCCACGCCTGCTGGCCGTGGCCGTACCCGTGACCGAGGTGGCGACCGCAGCACTGCTCGTGGTGGACCCCCGCACCGGAGGTCCCTGCGCCGTCGCCCTCCTGGTGGCATTCACCACGCTCATAGCCGGCCGCCTGCTGGCCGGGCATCGGGAGTCGTGCGGCTGCTTCGGCACCTGGGCGGTCCGACCGTTGTCGTGGCGCGACCTGGCCCGGAACGGTGCCCTGATCACCCTCGGCGTCGCCGCCGCGTTCGGCTGAAGATCCCGGTTCCGAGAGCCGGGAGACCGACTGGTACCGTCCGCGGGCGCTGCCTCACCCCGGCCGCAGACCCGGTGAGGCAGTCGCGGATACACAACCCGCCCAATAGACCCCACCTCCAGGAAGCAGCACACGTGGACACCCTCACAACAGCCCGACGCCTGGCCGACCCGATCGGAAGCCTCGGAGCAAGGTTCATGCTGGATCGCTCCACCTTCGGCAGGTGCGCCGAACTGGGCCTTCCAACAGGCATGCCGAGCTACGTGCAGGGCCGGCTGGGGGTCATGGGCGACGTCTCCGCCGACGAGGCCGCCGATGCCGCCTTCTTCTTCGATCGGGGCATGATCACCGCCGGTTGGGAAGCCGACTGCGACCTGACCCGGTCCGAGGGCGGCGCCGCCTACGCGCTGGTATGCGCGGACCTGGGTCGGACCTATCTGGAGGGTTTCGACGGGGCGGAACGCATGGCCGACCTCCTCGCCGCCGTGCTGGATGCCGCCGACATGTCCGGCGTGGCGCTGGCGGCGGGATGGCGCGACACCGCCCGCCCACCAGATGCAACGGGTCGGGCCTACCTGCTCACCCAGGCCACCCGTGAACTCCGCCTCTGCCGTCACGTCCTGATCGCACGCGCCGCCGGAGTCGACCCGATGGGCATGGTCCTGGCCGTCGACGGTGAGAGGTTCACCGCCATACACGGCTACCAGGACCTGTCCGCAGGACCGCAGGACGAAGCCACCCGACTGGCCGTCGACTCGGCCACCGACCTGGCCAACGCCACCGACTTCGAGGTACTGACCCCTGATGAGAGGACCGAACTGGTCTCCCTCGCCGAGACGGCGGTGGCCCACACCACCTGAGGGCACCCGTAGCCGGCCAGGACCCCGGCGCCCCGGCGCCAACGAAGCCAGCACCAACCAACCCAAGCACCAACCAACCCCACCTCCAACGAAAGGAACCTTCCTGATGGATGGCCTGATGATGGACACACCGCTGTCGCTGATCCACGTCTTCGACCGCGCCACCCGCCTGTTCGCCGACAAGGAGGTGGTGACCGCCACCCCGACCGGGCGCGAACGGGTCAGCTACGCAGAGTGGGGTGAGAGGACCCGTCGACTCGGCGGCGTCCTGGACGACCTGGGCATCAGCGAGGACGGTCGGGTTGCCACCTTCTCGTGGAACACCGCCCGACACCTGGAGCTCTACTTCGCCCCGCCATGCACCGGCCGGGTCTCCCACACCCTCAACCTGCGACTGTTCCCCGAGCAGCTCAGCTACATCGTGAACCATGCCGAGGACGAGGTGATCTTCCTGGACCACTCGGTGGCCGGCCTGATCTGGCCCCTGATGGGCGGCTTCCAGACTGTCCGCCACGTGGTGCTCATGGACGACGGCGCCCCCGCTCCGGATCCGGACGCCATTGGGCAGGAGGTCCATGACTACGAGGACCTCCTGGGCGCGGCATCGCCCGTGGACTGGACCCGGGTGGAGGAGAACCGGGCCGGCTCGATGATGTACACGTCCGGAACCACCGGCAACCCCAAGGGGGTCGTCTACTCGCACCGCTCGATGGTCCTCCACACCTTCGGGGCGATGATGGCCGACACGCTGGGCATCAACGAACGGGACGTCATCCTTCCGGTGGTACCGATGTTCCACGCCAACGCCTGGGGCCTGGCCCACGCCGGGGTGGCGACCGGGGCCACCCTCATAATGCCCGGCGCCGACCTCTCGGCCGCTTCGCTGGCCGACCTGATCGAGAGCGAGGGCGTGACCGTTGCGGCCGGAGTACCCACGATCTGGATGGGCGTGCTACCCGAGCTGGAGGGTCGCGACGTCTCCGCGCTGCGGGCGATCCCGTGTGGTGGCTCGGCCGTCCCGCGTTCCCTTTCGGAGGGCTACCGGGAGACCACGGGCCTACCCCTGCTCCAGGCCTGGGGGATGACGGAGACCAGCCCGCTGGCCGCCGTATGCACCATCAAGTCGACCCTGGACCACCTCGACGACGATGCGAAGGCCGACATCCGCACGGCCGTGGGGCTGATCGCCCCCGGGGTGGACTTCCGGATCGCCGACCAGGAGACCGACGAGGAACAGCCGTGGGATGGCGAGTCGCGTGGCGAGCTCCAGGTCCGCGGGCCGTGGGTCGCCAGCACGTACTACAACGATGAGCGCTCGGCCGAATCGTTCACCGCCGACGGCTGGCTCAAGACGGGCGACGTGGCCACAGCCGACGCCGAGGGTTACATCCGCCTCGTGGACCGCACCAAGGACCTCATCAAGTCGGGCGGCGAGTGGATCAGCTCGGTTGAGCTGGAGAACGAGATCATGGCCCACCCGGACGTGGCGGAAGCCGCCGTCATCGGCATCGCTTCGGCGAAGTGGGGCGAGCGGGCCATGGCCTGCGTGGTGGCCGTCGAAGGAGCCGACCTGTCGGCTGAGGACATCCTCACGTGGCTGGACGGACGCATCGTGAAGTGGTGGATGCCTGACCGGGTCGAGTTCATCGACGAGGTGCCCAAGACCTCGGTCGGCAAGTTCTCCAAGAAGACCCTCCGCGAGCGGTTCGCCGACGTGACGGTCGACTGAGGATCCGCCGACCCGGCCAGCCACCCCCGGAACAGGTCCTGCACCAGGGCTGCACAGGCCACCGGCGCGACATCCACACCTATGAGAGATGGGCGCAGGAACGTTGTCGGCGCGCGCGACTCGTGCCATGATCTGATCGTTAGTCCACACCGATTCGAGGGAGACCTTCGTGGAATTGTTCAGTGACTTCATGGGAATGACCGGAGGCGGTCAGGCCATTGGTCGATACGCCCACTACCTGACAGGGATCACCTGGATAGGTCTCCTCTACTTCTTCAACTTCATCCAGGGTTCAGCTTTCGCCGAGATGAGCGACGGAGCCCGCGGTGAGGCCCTGCGGAAGATCACATGGCGCGCGCTCTGGTGGTTCCGCTGGGCGGCCCTCGGGACATGGGTGACGGGAATCTGGATCCTCATCGCCCAAGAGGTGCGCGGCGATTACTTCCGCTCCGCTGCCGGTATGGGCATCTCGTTCGGCTTCCTCCTCGGTACGACGATGGCCGCCAACGTGTGGATGGTCATCTGGCCGGCACAGAAGATCGCAATCGGTTCATCGGTAGCGGTGTCCGAGGGCGGCGAGGCCGATCCGGCAGCTCCCGCAGCGGCCAAGCGGGCGGCACGGGCCAGCCGGGTGAACACCCTGTTCTCGATCCCGCTCATCTTCTTCATGATGTTCCCGAGCCACTTCTCGATGAACTTCGGAAGCTCCGGCTCGCTGACGCTGGACCCGGGTGCCCGCATCACCATCTGGATCGTCTTCTTCGTGATCTGGATAGCCATGGAGGTCGCTGCCCTAGGCAAGCTGGGCGGCTACGACGGCTTCCTCAACAAGAAGGTCCTGGACAAGCACCGGCACACCATCGGCTACGGCCTGGGCATCACGCTGGTCCTCTACCTGCTCTTCGAGATCCTCGCCTGATCCGGCAACCCCAGACGCGAAACGACCCGCCCTGAAGCGGAGGGCTCCAATCCCATACAGGTCACCCATCACCGTGTGGCAGGAGAAGCATCAGGAACTCCATGACCGGACGGCCCGAACACCCCGATGAAGGTCTGGATCGACCAAGACCTCTGTACCGGTGACGGCATCTGCGCCGAGATCTGTCCTGACATCTTTGAGATGCACGACGACGGGCTGGCCTACGTCAAGGAAGTGGGTTGGCCAACCATGTACGGACCAGACGGTTCCGCCAAGGGTGAACCCGTCTACCAGATGGCGACAGGTCTGGCGGCCGTGACCGACGAGTTGCTTGACGCCGTCATCGAGTCAGCCGAGGAGTGCCCCGGCGAGTGCATCTACATCGAGGTCGAGTAGGTCGACGCCCCGTGTGGAAGGCTCCAGCCATGCGTCGGCTGGTGGCACTAGCGGTGGTTTGGTGCTACTTGCTGCCTCCTGTGCCGGTGGTGGCTCATCTCCCTCCAGAACTACGGAAGCGACAACGACCACACAGGCACTATGGCTGCGCTACTACGACTGGGATCTCAAAGAGCACGTGGACCAATGGACCACGAACTGCCGAGACATTCAGGACCAGTTCGACATCATCCATAACACCAGGGACGGCTACATACGGAAGTACGGCCACACCGGTGTCCAGATCATGGAATACCTGCACCAGATCGGGAAGGAAATGGGGTGCGAGGACTTCCAATACTGATGGACGAGTGCCCCGGAGAGTGCATCTACATCACCGACGCCGGTCTCTAGCGGCTGAGCCCAAGGAACTGTCCAAAGAGATGCGGACGGCCTCCAAAGCAGCCGCTACGAAGGTCGCCCGCATCTCCAAGCGGAGGGTACCGGCTAGTGGAAAACGGTCATCTGACTTGACCTCAAAACGACCGCTGCCCTCAGAGGGATGCTTGACCCGCAATTGCTGCGGTGCAAGAATTCCTCCCGAGGGCAGTGATCCCAGACTTTCGTATGGGAATGGACCCCCCCTCTGAAGCGGGGGCCAGAAGGGGTAGGTGGGCTAGGTCAGGTCGGCATGGCCTCGATCCATCCGAAGTCCTCATCCCACTCGTAGGGCGTGCCGTCGTCGGCCATCGGTGTGGGTGTTCGGAACATCTCGGCTCCGTCGATCATGTCTTGAAGGTCCGCTTTGGAATCCAGCATCGACGGCGTGATCTTGGCACCATCGGTCGGGAGGGCGGTCGGGAGGGCATCCAGATAATCAAGTGGGCGGGCATTGGCGATGTTCTCCATTAGTGAAGTGGGCGTGCATTGGCGATGTTCTCCATCGCTGCCAGTGTCTCCCGTTCCAGATGCCCTACGCCACGGATAGCGGGTCGTAGGTCAATCGTCAGGACTCCACCGTCCAGACTGATTGAGGCATCAGCCACAAGCGCGTAATCCTGATAGTCCAGTTCGGCCTGTTTGATGAACGCCACACGTTCAGCCCCCGCAACCGGAGGCATGTTGCGTTTGCGTACTGCTTTGGCCCGTTCTTGAAACCGCTGGATCATCGCTTCTACCTTTAGGAACCGGGTGGTGTCCTCCATGCCCGCCAGTCTTGCCTATGAGGCCCGGACTTTCCTGACGACCCGCTCGCCGGTCAGCACGGCGACGACGCCGAGGGCAGCGGGAGTACGAGAGGGTCCACGGTGAGTTGAGTGGGGTGGTAGAGGCGTAGGCCCAACCGACCCTTGCCCTCAGGGGATCTTGAACCTCAATTTCCCCCTGATGGCAGTGGCCCCAGACTTGTGTCCGGGACTGCTCACCCGCGCTGATGGGCGGGTCGTTTCAATTCCGGACACTGCAAGCGCCGGTGCGTTGTGGTTCCGGGCGTCGGCAGTGTCGGGGATGGCCGACCGGCGTTGACCTGAACCGGGTCCGCTACTCCACGAGCAGCCGGGCCTCCATGCCGCCGTCACGGTGGCCGGCGACATCGCAGTAGATGATGTAGCGCCCCGGCTGGAGGGTCACGGTTCCGGAGTCTCGACCACCGTTCTCGACCTCGAGGCGCATCTGGTCCTCCAGCCCCTCGATCATCAGGGTGTGGTTCTGGAAGCCGGACTGGACGTACTCGACCGTGACGTCGCCGGCTGAAGCCAGGTAGGCATCTGCATCGAAGTCCTGGGTGTCATCGGCAACGACCCGCAGCACGCCATCTTCCGGCTCCCCGCCAACTCTCGAGCCGCCCGAGTCGCCGCCTCCACCGCAGGCACCTACCAGCAGTGCCGTGGCGACGACTGCTCCGATGGGTCCGAGGGGCTTGACGATGGTGGTCTTCGGGCGCATGGAGGTTCCTGTCGGATCTGGCCGGCTGGGGCCGGTCACCGGTCTGAGGCTACCTATGGGTGAAGATGGCCCCATGTCGCAGGTGGCACTCCTGGCCAACCCCGCCGCCCGGTCCGGGCGGGCCGCAGGCGACGTCCAGACGGTGGTGGACCGGCTAAGGACCCGTGGCGTGGAACCATTCGTCCTCGACGCCACCTCCGCACGCGAGGCTGCTTCCGCGGCCGCCGACGCCGTGGCATCCGGGGTGGATCGCCTCGTGGTCTTCGGGGGGGATGGCATCGTCCAGATCGCCGCCGACGCCGCCGCCGGTTCGGACACGGTGCTCGGCCTGGTCGCCGGTGGAACCGGGAACGACGCCGCCGAGGCACTCGGACTCCGGGTCGGATCGCTGGAGGATCGGGTGGATCGGGCCCTCGCAGACCCGGTTCCGGTCGACCTCATCTGGACCGGAGAACGCCATGCGGTCACCAGCTGCGTAACCGGCTTTCCAGCGGCGGTGAACGTCAGGGCCGAGGCGATGCGGTTTCCCCGTGGGCCATCTCGCTACACGCTCGCCACCCTGGCCGAGCTGCCCGGCATGCGACCCGGCCGCTACCGCCTCACCCTGGACGGCGAGGTGGTGGAGTTGACCGCCGCTGTCGTCGTCGTGGCCAACACGGCGTTCTTCGGTGGCGGCATGCGGATCTGTCCGGACGCCGACCCGACCGACGGCCTGCTGGACGTCTGCGTCGTGGGAGAGGTGGGGCGCCTCAGCCTGCTCCGATCCTTCGCGAAGGTCCGGACGGGAGCCCACCTGGACCATCCCGACGTCTCGATGTTCAGGGCAGCCGCCGTCGGGATCGTGGCCCTGGATGCCCGGCCCGGGCTCCGGGCCGACGGAGAACCGTTCGGATCGCTGCCGTGCGACCTCGTCGCCAGCCCAGGAGCCATCCAGGTGGCAGGAGCACTGACCGCTCCCCCGGGTCGCGCCTAGGGTTCCTCCATGGCAGACCACCAGATCCAGATCACCTACTGCGTCCCCTGAGATTATTCGGCCCGCGCCGTGAGCGCGGTCTCGGACCTCCTCACCAACTACCAGCACGTCATTGCCGACCTGCGCCTCGTGACGGGCGACAACGGCGTGTTCGACGTGACCGTCGACGGGAACCTGATCTACTCCAAGGCCGAGACCGGCCGCCACGCCGATGACGGCGAGGTGCTGGCGTTGTTCACGGATCTCATGGGATCAGACATGCCCCGCTACGGCGAAGAATGAGCCTCGCTGCTTGGAGGACAGAATGAGCAGTTCCAGTTGGAGTACTGAGTAGCGCCATCGTCTAGATTGATCACCGCGGCTCCACCGGGCCGAACCCGTCCAGAATCAGGAGCCTACGCACCCTCAAGCGCGTGGCCCCGCACCCATACCAACACCCAGACCCACATCACCCGCTCGAACCGACTCTGAAGGAATCCATGTCAGACGACGCAAGTGAATGCCCATTCTCCGGCGCGAACACCACGAAAGGGAGCACGGCCACCGAAGAATGGTGGCCCGAACAGCTGAATCTGAGGATCCTGCACCAGCACGATCGCAAGTCGAACCCGATGGGCGAGGACTTCGACTATGCCAGTGCCTTCAACTCCCTCGACTATGAGGCGTTGAAAGCCGACGTCACCGCGGTGCTGACGGACTCGCAGGACTGGTGGCCTGCCGACTTCGGCCACTACGGCGGACTCATGATCCGGCTGACGTGGCACGCGGCCGGCACCTACCGCGTCGGCGACGGCCGTGGTGGAGGCGGGACCGGCGCGCAGCGTTTCGCCCCCCTCAACAGTTGGCCGGACAACGCCAACCTGGACAGGGCACGACGCCTGCTGTGGCCGGTGAAGCAGAAGCATGGCCGCGCTATCTCGTGGGCCGACCTGCTCATTCTGGCCGGCAACGTTGCGCTCGAGTCAATGGGGTTCGAGACATTCGGCTTCGGCGGCGGGCGCGAGGACATCTGGGCGCCCGAAGAGGACATCTACTGGGGTTCTGAGCGCGAGTGGCTAGCCGATGAGCGATACAGCGGCGACCGCGAGCTCGAGACGCCACTCGGCGCCGTTCAGATGGGTCTCATCTACGTGAATCCGGAAGGGCCCAACGCAAACCCCGACCCAGTGGCAGCCGGGCGTGACATTCGCGAGACGTTCGCGCGGATGGCCATGAACGACGAGGAGACGGTGGCCCTCATCGCTGGTGGTCACACGGTTGGGAAGACCCACGGTGCTGCGCCAGACACCGACGTGGGACCGGAGCCCGAGGGCGCGAGCCTGGAGGAACAGGGCCTTGGATGGAGGAACCCTCACGGCTCCGGAATGGGCAATGACACCATCACCAGCGGTCTCGAGGGAATTTGGACGTCCACGCCGAACCAGTGGAACAACGACTTCTTCAAGCACCTGTTCGAGTTCGAGTGGGAGCTGTTCCAGAGTCCGGCAGGCGCCAACCAGTGGCGACCGAGAGACGGTGCCGGCGATGGCCGCGTGCCCGATCCGCACGACCCCGACTCTCGCCACCATCCGACCTTCCTGACAACAGACCTCGCGCTGCGCTTCGATCCGGAGTACGAGAAGATCTCACGGCGATTCCTCGAGAACCCAGCGGAGTTCGAGGATGCGTTCGCTCGGGCGTGGTTCAAACTACTGCACCGAGATATGGGGCCCATCGACCGGTACCTCGGTCCTGAGGTTCCCGACGAGAATCTGATATGGCAGGATCCCGTACCCGCAGGACCGCAGCTCAGCAACGACCAGATCGGCACGCTCAAGGGCGCGATCCTCGACACCGGCCTGTCGGTCCAGCAGCTGGTCGCAACCGCCTGGGCCTCTGCGTCGACGTTCCGTGGCACGGACCTCCGGGGCGGTGCCAACGGAGCCCGCATCCGGCTGGCGCCGCAGAAGGACTGGGAGGTGAATCAGGTTGCTGGTGTCGCCGATGTCATCACGGCGTTGGAGCGCGTCCAATCAAACTTCAGTGGAGAGGTGTCAATCGCCGATCTGATCGTGCTGGGCGGGTGCGCCGCCGTCGAGAAGGCCGCAGCCGACGCCGGTCACGACATCTCTGTTCCGTTCAACCCGGGCCGTGGAGATGCCAGCCAGGAGATGACCGAGGTCGACTCGTTTGCGTACCTGGAACCGACAGCGGATGGCTTCCGCAACTACCTGTCGCCCATCCACAAGCGTCCTGCCGAGGAGCTGCTTGTCGACAAGGCATTCCTTCTGAACCTCACCGCGCCCGAGATGACGGTGCTGGTCGGCGGTATGCGAGCTCTGGACGCCAATGTGGACGGTGCCCAGCACGGTGTGTTCACCAACCGGCCCGGCCAGCTCACCGCGGACTTCTTCGTCAACCTGCTCGATATGGGCACTGAGTGGAAGGCCTCCGAGTCATCAGAAGGCGTGTTTGAGGGGCGTCATCGCGAGACGGGCGAAGTGCGCTGGACCGGCACTGGCGCCGATCTCGTATTCGGCTCCAACTCGCAGTTGCGAGCCCTCGCTGAGGTGTATGCGTGCGACGACGGCCACTCGAAGTTCGTGGATGACTTCGTTGCCGCTTGGCACAAGGTCATGAACCTCGACCGGTTCGACCTGGCCTGATCTCAATACATCGACGCCGGGGCAAGCCTGAAGGCGACCTCGTCCAATACCAGACCCACCGCGAGCGCTCACCCCTGATGCCCTCGTCGACGGACAATCATCCTGTAGCGCGGCGAGCGACTTCTGGGAGGCCATCAACCACCTGAGGTTCAGTGCTGTCCGCTTGGCCATTGCCCAAGGGATCGGTACCTGCCTAGAGCGACGCCATCACCTCGGCGTAGCCGTCCAAGACCTGCAGCACCGCGTCACGGCCCTCCGACGGGACGCCGAAGGCGACCCGCTCGATGCCATGCTCGGCCAGGTCGGCGATGATGCCGACGTCCGGCGGCGCGTAGTAGATGGATATCTCCAGGCTGGCCGGGTCCCGGCCCGCCTCACCACACGCCTCGGCACGCAGGTCCGACAGCCCGCGTCCATCCACGGCCGTCCTCCCGCCGATCGGTATCCAGCCGTCGCCGTAGGCCACGGCCCGCCGCAGCCCGCCCGGCGCCACCCCACCGACGTGGATCGGCGGATGGGGCCGTTGGATCGGCTTGGGGTTCTGGTAGGTCGGACCGAAGTCGACCTGGCTGCCGTGGTACTCGGCGACCTCCGAGGCCCAGAGTGCCTTCATTGCCTCCACCCTCTCGCGCATCAGGCCGAACCTGCGCTCCGGGTCGGTTCCGTGGTCGGACATCTCCTCGAGGTTCCAGCCGGCTCCGACCCCGAACAGCGCCCGGCCGTCGGACAGCACGTCAAGGCTGGCCACCTGCTTGGCGGTGTGGATCGGGTCGCGCTGTGTGACGAGGGCGATGCCGGTACCCAGCCTCAGGGTGGTGGTGGCGGCCGCCATCGCTCCCAGGGTCACGAACGGGTCGAGGGTGTCGTAGTACATCTGGGGCAGGTCGGCGCCTCCCGGCCACGCCGATGTTCGGGACGCCGGTATGTGGCTGTGCTCCGCCAGCCAGATCGACTCGAAGCCGCGCTCCTCCAGGGCCACCCCCAGTTCAACCGGGCTGATCGCATATGAGGTCGGGAAGAAGCAGGCGCCGAAGTGCACGGGACGGGTCTTTCTCTCTTGGGTGGGTATCTGGGTGTCTGGGTATCTGGGTGTCTGGGTGTCTGGGTGTCTGGCTCTCTTGGAGGGCTGTCGGGACCCGCCGACGACAACTCCGGGCTGGCGAGCCTGGAGGGAGCCCCGGGCGGGAAACTAGTACCAAGGCGGTCACGCCCTCGGCTCCCGGGCTGAGACCTGGTCTTCCACCTTGTTCCACGGGCATGCTTGACCTGTCGATAACAACGGTTATTATTCAGATATGGCAACCAAGGCTCGATCCAAAGCTCTGGACGAGTCCGATGAGTCAGATGCGTCCAGCGCACTCGATGTACCCGAGGCACCCGACGCCCAGCACGCCTCCGGAGGCGACCTGACCCACCGGCTCCTCCACGCTGCGGCCGAGGTCTTCGCCGAGAAGGGCTACGAGAAGGCCGGGGTGGCCGAGATCGCCCGGCGGGCGGGGGTCACCACCGGCGCCATCTACTCCCGCTATGGCGGCAAGGCGGAGCTCCTACTGGAGGCCGTCGACCACCACGTGCCCGACTCCATCGACAGCGTCCTGAATGGCAGCGGCAACCTGGGCTCCCCCACCGAGGTCCTATCGATGCTGGGCGACCACCTACTCGACCCGCTGGACGGCGGACACGGGCTGTTCCTGGAGGCCATAGTGGCCGCCCGCCGTGACCCGGTCCTGGCCGAACGTCTCAGGCTGCGAGTCGAGGACGAGGACCGCCGTCTCGGCAAGCTCGTCGACGAAGCCACCAGCGACGGGCTCTTCGACGCCGACCTGGACGAGCAGGCGATCGTGCGGCTGGCACACGCCATCGGCCTGGGAATGCTCCTGACCCGCTCCATGGGCCTGGGCCTCCCCTCGCCGGAGCACTGGCACACGGTCATCGACCGGGTCCTCAGAGGCCTGGCCGAACCCGACGGACCAGCAGGACCGGTACGACAAGTAGGACCAGCAGGACACCAGACGCCCGGAGGCGACGCATGACAATCCTGGACGCAAGCCAGCAAGACGCAGGCCGGCAGGCAAGCCGGCACGACGCCGACAACCACGGTGCTGGCCAGCACGGTGCCGATGCAGAAACCGCCTTCGACTCCCTGCTGGACCACGTCCGGGCCGAGTTCGACACGACCTTCACCTGGGATTACGAACGCTCCCGGGACGGCCTGAACCGCCTCTACGAGAAGGCCAAGCGCTCACAGTGGAACGTCAGCGATGACCTGGACTGGTCGATAGACGTCGATCCGGAGCGCGCCATCCGCCTCCAGGTCGAGGCCACGGGCGTACCGGCGGGAATGCCGGCCAGGAGCCTCCTGGACGTCAAGGGCTCACCGGTCGCCAGTTGGGACGACGACAAGTGGGTCGAGTTCGCCGTACAGGCCCAGTCGGCCTCGCTCAGCCAGTTCCTCCACGGCGAACAGGGCGCCCTGCTGTGCACGGCACGCCTCGTGGAGGCGGTCCCGTGGATCGACGCCAAGTACTACGCCGCCACCCAGGTGGTCGACGAGGCCCGCCACGTGGAGGCCTTCGCCAGGTACCTCGACGAGAAGATGCCTGCCATCTACCCCATCAACGAGAACCTCAAGTCGCTCATAGACCAGGTGCTCCGCGACGAACGCTGGGACCTCGTCTACCTAGGCATGCAGGTGGTGATCGAGGGACTGGCCCTGGCTGCCTTCGGCCTGATGCTCGGAACCACCCAGGAACCCCTCCTGAAGGCGATGCTCCGCTACGTGATGGCCGACGAGGCCCGTCACGTGGCCTTCGGGATCCTCTCCCTCCAGGAGCTCTACGAGGACATGGATGCAGCCGAGTTCCGGGTACGCCAGGAGTTCGCCTACGAGGCCTGCAACATGATGCGGCGACGCACCCTGAACTCGGAACTCTGGCCCAGTTTCGGGATCTCGAACGCCGAGATCGAGGCCCTGCTGCCCAGCCAGCAGTCCCAGCAGCGCATGCAACACCTGCTGTTCTCCAAGATCGTCCCCAACTGCAAGAAGCTGGGCCTGCTCGACCTCCGCGACGGATGGCTGCGCGAGCGCTTCCAGGAGATGGGGATCATCCAGTACGAGAACTGGGAGAACACCGCCGAGGCCCTCACCATCGGCGACGCCGTCGAGCCCATCCACGCTGGTTCGGTTGATTCCGCCGGTTCCGCCGGCCCCGTGACCAGCTGAGCCAGGCCCGATCACGACAACCGCCCACCCGACCCACAACCGTCCACCGCCCGCAACCGCCCACCGCCCGCAACCACCAGCAACTGCACCAGGAGAACCCCGATGACCACGACAGAGCCGATGCCCAGCGGAAAGATAACCGACGAGACCTTCGACTTCCGGACGTACGCCAACGACCCGGATCGCATCTCGGAGTTCTCGGTATACAACGACGACGTGACGACCCTCATCCACGCCGTGGAGGACAACGCCGACGCCATCTTCACCTGGGGCTACGACAAGGGTGAGCGGGCCAGGCTGGACAAGCTCTACGAGAAGGCGAAGGTCTCCCAGTGGAACGGCCAGACCGACCTGGACTGGTCGATCGACGTCGATCCGTACAAGGTGCTGGCCCCCGCCGACCCCGCCGAGGTGGCCTACTTCGCCGAGAACCCGGAATCGCCTCTCTACAAGTTGAACGAGAAGGAATGGGAGGACCTGGGCGTCGAGTCGATGAACTGGAGCCTCAGCCAGTTCCTGCACGGCGAGCAGGGCGCCCTGGTCTGCACCGCCAAGATCGTCGAGACCGTCCCGTGGATCGACGCCAAGTACTACGCCGCCACCCAGGTGGTCGACGAGGCACGCCACGTTGAGGTGTTCTCCCAGTACCTGGACCAGAAGCTGGGCGGCATCAAGTACCCGGTGAACACCCACCTCGGCTCGCTGCTGGACGACATCATCTCGGACAGCCGCTGGGACATGACCTACCTCGGCATGCAGATCATGGTGGAGGGCCTGGCCCTGGCCGCCTTCGGCTTCATGCAGCAGACCACCGAGGAGCCGCTGCTCAAGAAGCTGCTGCGCTACGTGATGGCCGACGAGGCACGCCACGTGGCCTTCGGCGTCCTCAGCCTCCAGGAGGTCTACCAGGAGCTGACGGTGGCCGAACTGCGTGACCGCCAGGAGTTCGCCTTCGAGGCCGCCCTGCAGATGCGGGACCGGTTCATGCGCCAGGAGGTCTGGGAGCGCATAGGTGTCGACGTGAAGGACATGGTGAAGTTCACGCTGGAGATGCCTGACGAGCTGCGCATCTTCCAGAAGATGCTGTTCTCCAAGATCGTGCCGAACTGTAAGAAGCTGGGCCTGCTGGACGCCGGCGACGGCTGGCTGCGGGACCGGTTCACCGACATCGGGGTGATCGAGTTCGAGAACTGGGTCGACACGGTCGACGAGTACGACGACCTGGACGAGGTCGCAAAGGACCGGGCGCTGGCCGAAGGCTGAATCCGGCAGGGTTCGGGGATCAGCCCGGATCGGGTTCGGGAATCAACCCCGACCCGCATGACCGACCCAACTGGCAGGCCATGCCTACTCAGGCCGGGTCGTAGCCAGCCTGCTCGTGATGGCGGATCACCTCGTCGATCACGAACCGCAGGAACTTCTCGCTGAACACGGGATCCAGGCCGGCCGCCTCGGCCAACTCGCGCATGCGTTGGACCTGCTGGGCCTCACGGTCGGGATCGGCGAGCGGTAGGCCCACGGCAGCCTTGTGGGCACCCACCTGCCGGGTCACCCTGAAGCGTTCGGCAAGCAGGTGGATCATGGCGACGTCGATGTTGTCGATGCTCGACCGGAATCCGTCGAGGACCTCGTCGTGGTCCATTGCTCACATGCCCTTCCCGGCAGGCCACCATGGCCTGCCATCTCGCCCTGCCAACCCGGCCTGACATCCTGTCTGGCGTCCTGGTCTGTAATCACGCCGACGGATCTCAGACCGTCGACCTACAGATAGGCCCGGCCCATCCGGCCCGCGCAGCGTAGGCCCTGAGGCGGAAAAGCCGGGGACGAGAAAGCCGAGGCAGGAAAAGCCGAGGCCGAGAAGACCTGAGCCTCCGAACTAGTCTCGCCGCACCCGCTGTCCCGACCACCCTGGATCCGGTTGTTGCCTACGGTGCCGGAGCGGACCACGGACCCGACAATCGAAAGCACCTCCCAGAAGGAAACCCCTACATGGAGATACCGCTGACCATCGCCGATCACCTGCGCCGCGCGGAGGTCGTCTACGGCGACCGGATCGCCATTATCGACGAACCGGACCAGGTGGCGGCTCCGCTCCCCGACCTGACGTACGCACGAACCGCCGAGCTGTCCAGGGCAATGGCGGCCGGCCTCGACGCCATGGGCCTGGACATGGGAGCCCGGGTGGCGATGGTCAGCCACAACGCCGCCCGGATGCTGGTGTTCCTGTTCGGGACCAGCGCCTTCGGACGTGTCGGCGTGCCGATCAACTTCCGCCTGAACGCCGAGGAGGTCCAGTACATCGTCGACCACTCGGGCGCCGAGGTGCTGCTCATGGACCCGGAGCTGGAGGCCGACCTGGGCGACGTGAAGGTGAAGCACCGGCTCCTGAACGGCGAGGAATCCGACTCGTTGTTCCTGGAGGGCGTCGAGCCACGTCCCTGGACCCCGGACGAGAGCTCCACCGCCACCATCAACTACACCAGCGGCACGACGGCGCGCCCGAAGGGCGTCGAGATGACGCACCGGAACCTGTGGCTGAACGCAGCCGTGTTCGGCTGGCAGACAGGCGTGAACGACCGCGACGTCTACCTCCACACGCTGCCGATGTTCCACTGCAACGGCTGGGGCATGCCGTATGCCGTGACCGCCATGGGCGGGAAGCACATCGTGCTCCGCAAGGTGGACGGCCCCGAGATCCTCCGCCGCATCCAGCAGCACGGGGTGACCCTGCTGTGTGGCGCACCGGCGGTGATCAGCGCCGTGCTGGACGCCGCTGCGGACTGGGACGGCCCGATTCCCGGCACCGGCAACATGCGCATCGTGGTGGCCGGAGCGCCGCCACCCACGCAGACGATCGAACGCGTCGAGACCGAGCTGGGCTGGGAGTTCATCCAGATCTATGGGCTGACCGAGACCGCGCCACTACTCACGATGAGCCGCAGCCGGTACGAGTGGGACGACGACACCCCTGCCGAGCGGGCGGTCAGGTTGTCACGCGCCGGCGCGCCGGCACTCGGCGTGACGATGTCGACGTCGGCGGACGGCGAGCTGCTGGCCCGCACCAACCACGTGTTGAAGAGCTACTGGGCCCAGCCAGAGGCCACCGCCGCGGCCCTGGCCGATGACTGGTTCCACACCGGTGACGGCGGGGTGATCCACGAGGACGGCTATGCCACGATCACGGACCGCAAGAAGGACGTGATCATCTCGGGCGGCGAGAACGTGTCGTCCATCGAGGTGGAGGACACCTTGTTCTCGCACCCGGCGGTGGCCGAGGTGGCCGTCATCGGCGTGCCCGACGAGAAGTGGGGGGAGACGATCAAGGCCCTGGTCGTGCTGGTCGATGGTGCGTCAACCGACGAGCGTGCCCTCATAGACCACTGCCGGGAGGTACTGGCCCACTTCAAGTGCCCGACATCGGTGGAGTTCCGGGACGAGTTGTCCCGGACGGCCACCGGCAAGCTCCAGAAGTTCAAGTTGCGTGCCCCCTACTGGGAGGGCATGGAGAAGCAGATCAACTAGCCGGCACGGGCCCGACCTGAGCGACGGGCCACGCCACGGGGCCCGGATGCCCCCTGGACAGGACCCGCCGGGTGGGCGGAAGGCCCCCTGGACAGGCCACAGCGGGTGGCCGGGGCCTACCTTGAACAAAGCGGCCCCATGGGCGAGCCTGTCCCATGGACGTTTTCCACCTCGAGGGTGGCCGCCGCCTCATGTGGGCGGTCAAGGGGGCACTCGCCGCCAGCCTCCTGGTCGGCCTGCTGTTCCCGGGCATTCCCGGGGTGGCGGGCAAGGGCTGGCCCGAACGTTGCATCGGCTATCCGCTGTCGGCCCTGGTCGTGCCGGTCATCTGGGTGCTCCGGGGCCGACGTGGCCGGTATCCGCACCTGGCCGACGCCCTGCTGGTGGTCCCGTTCGTGCTGGACCTGCTGGGCAACCTCGTGAACCTGTTCGACACGATGAAGCAGTTCGACGACGTGCTCCACTTCGTGAACTGGACCTTCCTGGTGGCCGCCCTCGTCCTCTTCATGGCTCCGGCCGGGCTGGCCCGTTGGAACCTCGTGCTGATGGGCTCCGGGTTCGGAGCGATCGCGATCATCGCCTGGGAGGGCGTGGAGTGGATCATCCAGGAGATGGGAACCACCGGCCTGCAGCTCACCTACGACGACACGATCGGCGACCTGGTGCTCTCGACGGCTGGCGGGGTGCTGGGTGCCCTGGTGACCGCCAGCCTGCTGGCCCGGAATGCCGCCCCGTCGCCTGACTCGAACCCAGACTCAGCCGGTAGGTAGCGGTTCGCCGGTGAAGAACCGGCGGGGGTTGTCCACGACCAGCGCCTCTATCTCAGTGGGATCCACGCCGGCCTCCAACAGCATCGGGATGATCTCGCGGTCGAAGCGTGTGGGATCGAACAGCTCGCCCAGACGGTCCATCGAGCGGGCCGGAAACGGTTCTCCCTGCCAGCACCAGACAGAATCGTGGCTGACGACCACGCGGTCGCCATATCCACGTCGGATCACCTCTGTCAGGGCGGCCACCCTGTCGGCGTCGGGCTGGAGTGCCGTGATCCCGAACCGGTCGAAGCCCAGATAGCTGCCCCTGGAGGCGATTCCCTCGTGGTAGTCGGCATCGGTCGTCCCGCACGAGTGGCCCACGATGATCCGCTGTGCCGGAACTCCGGCATCGGTCAACACCTCCTGCTGCAGGTCCCCGAGGGTGCCTCCGTCGGTGTGGGTGGTGATGGGCGCGCCGGTCGCCACCGAGGCGGCGGCCGCTGCGTCGAACACCCGTCGCTCGTGGTCGGTCATACCACCCAGGCCGGTGGCCACCTTCAGGATCCCCGGTCGGGCACCGCTCCCCCCTACCCCGTCTGTCAGCTCCGACTCGAACATCTCGGCCATCACTGCCGTGACATCCTCGTAGCGGGCCTTGAACGACCAGTAGGCGTGGCCGCCCTCCGACTCCTTGTAGAGGCCGGTGGCGCAGATGATGTTGAAGCCGGTGGCCGCCGACACCTCGACGAGCAGCGAGACGTCGCGCCCGAGGTCGTTGGGGCACGGGTCGAGGAGCGTGGAGTAGCCGAGGTCCTGGAGCTCGGAGATCCGGTCGACGCAGACCGCCACGACATCGGCCCGCGACCTCTGCGCAGCCGTGGTGTGGCTCTCGGAGCCCGGCCAGCCCACCGTCAGGTGCTCGTGCATGAGGGTGCGACCCAGGTCGTCCGGGCTGATCGGTCCTGTCACCGTCTGGACCATGGGTTCCGGTCGGCTCACGCTCATGGCATCATCGTTGCAGGTGTCCGGGTACCCGGACACAAACCGGCGACGGGCACGGCCCGACGTCCGAGCAGAGCACGACCACGACCACGACCACGACCAGGCAACATGTCCGACCACATCTCCGACCACATACCCATCGCCGACGAGTTCCTCACAGCCAACCAGGCGTTCGCCGTCGACTTCCCCGATGCGGGCCTCCAGGTCGAGCCGACCCGCCACGTGGCCGTGGTGGCCTGCATGGACTCCCGGATGGACATGTTCCAGCTCCTCGGCCTAGGCCACGGCCAGGCCCACGTGATCCGCAACGCCGGGGGAGTCATCACCGACGACGTCATCCGCTCCCTCTGCCTGTCGCAACGCTTCATGAAGACCCGCGAGGTCGTCCTGGTCCACCACACCGACTGCGGTCTGGAGAAGGTCACGGAGGACACCTTCCGCTCCGATCTACAGGATGAGTTGGGAGTGACCCCTCCCTGGGTGGTGGAGGCATTCACCGATCCACACGCCAGCGTGCGCCAGTCGATGCAGCGACTACACCTGTCACCGTTCCTGGCCCACAAGGACCACATACGGGGATTCGTCTACTGCGTGACAACGGGCCTGCTCTCCGAGGTAGAACCAGGCTGAACCCGTTGGCCGGTCCCCTCCACTGGAGCGCCACCCACCGACCGGCCACCCCTAGGCCGGAGCGCCACCCACCGACAGGGCTGTATTTCGAAGGCAGGCTCCGCCACCGGACAGGGACCGGTCAGGGCTTTCCATTCACGGGCCACATGGTCGAGGTTGCCCATGTGACTGGCGGCACCTACGATTCACATCCGTTGTCCAATGACGGGCAGCCCCCGGCTGTGGCGATAACCGCCCAACGGGAACCAGAAACAAACCGGAGGGGTTTACCTATGAACAAGAGCAAGCTTCTGAAGCTTCTCGCCATGTTCCTCACGATTGGTGTCGTAGCCGCAGCATGCGGTAGCGACAGCGACGGGGACGACGCAGCTCCTGCCACCACGGCAGCCGCTGTAGTGGAGACCACCGCCGCACCGACCACGACCGCTGAGGTCGAGGTCGTCGCAGGCGGCAGCCTTCTGGACACCGTCCAGGCACGAGGCACCCTGAACTGTGGAGTCAGCGGTTCCGCCGTGGCCTTCTCGGAGACGCAGGCTGATGGCTCGGTCACCGGTTTCGACGCCGACTACTGCCGTGCAGTGGCCGCCGCCGTCCTCGGTGACGCCAATGCGGTCAACTTCGTGGCCCTCACAGCCTCTGAGCGCTTCACCGCCGTCCAGACGGGCGACGTGGACGTGCTGATCCGCAACACCACGTGGACCCAGAGCCGTGACTCGGACGTCGGCATGGACTTCGGTCCGACCACCTACTACGACGGCCAGCAGCTGATGGCCCGTGCCAGCGATGGCTTCACGGGTTCCAGCAAGGTCAGCGACATCGATGGCGCCATCGTGTGCACCAACGCCGGTACGACCACGGAGAAGAACATCGCCGAGGCCGCCGAGATGGCCGGTGCCGAAATCACCCTGCTCGCCTTCGAGACGAGCGACGAGGTGTGGGAGACCTTCATCGCAGGTGGCTGTGACATCACCACCACCGATGGTTCGGCCCTCGTTGGCCGCAAGGTCAAGAATCAGCCCGCCGATCAGGAGTGGGTCATCTTCCCGGCCACGCCGATCTCCAAGGAGCCGCTCGGCCCGACCTACGGCCAGAACGACTCGGCCTGGGCCGACGCCGTCAACTGGACCGTCTACGCCATGATCATCATGGACGAGTACGGCATCACGTCGGCCACGGTCGACAGCCACGTCGGCGATGCCGGCGAGGTCGGTCGTCTCCTCGGTGGCGACGGCGAGCTCCAGACCGTCATGGGCCTGAGCGCTGACGCCTTCTACCAGGTGATCAAGCAGGTCGGCAACTACGGTGAGGTCTACGACTCGAACCTGAACCCGGTGGGTCTGTACCGCGAGGGCAGCTCCAACGCAGGTTGGCTCGATGGTGGTCTCATCTACTCGCCGCCGGCCCGCTAGGACCCGGTTGCAGAACTGACCAGAAGCCGATCCTGAATCAGCTGATCGGCTGACATGCGATGGTCCCGCTGCCGGGGGTGCGACGCACCTCCGGCAGCGGGTCCTTCCGCGTGACAGGCTGACCTAAAACACATGACCGACACCTCCACCTCCTCGAGCCCGCGCATCGCTGCGTCGGCCCGCACCCCGCTGTGGCGCGACGTCATCATCCTGAAGTGGATCGCCCAGGTGTCCCTCCTAATCGTGGTGCTCAGCACCATGTGGTTCCTGGCCAACCAGGCCGGTGACAACCTCCGGGCCCGGAACATCAGCACCGGCTTCGACTTCCTGAACCGTCCCCCGGACATCCAGCTCAGCGAGGGCATCGACACGAAGCCGGCCACCGGCGGCCGGGCCCTCTGGGTCGGCATGGTCAACACCATACGCATGGCTATCGCCGGCATCTTCTTCGCCACCATCATCGGCGTGATCGTGGGCCTGGCCCGCCTCTCAGACAACTGGCTGGTACGTCGCCTCGGCTCCATCTGGGTGGAGACGCTGCGAAACGTCCCGTTGCTGGTGCAGATAATCTTCTACTTCTCCGTGCTGACGTCGCTCCCCAGGCTGGGCCTGGTCGCAGGCCCCATCAACGGCTGGCTCCACATCTCCAACAAGGGCATCTCGATGCCCAGGGTGTTCATCTCCGACGGCTTCTACCAGTGGCTGATCGTCGTGCTCATAGGAGCGGTAGCCGCCCACTACATCCGCCGACACCGCACACGCCTGCACGACGAAACCGGCGCCCAGACGGCACCTACGCTCTGGGCCCTGGGCACCATTGCCCTGTTCGCCCTGGTCGGCCTGTTCATCCACCCGGTGTTCTCATGGGTGGGCGGCATCTTCGGCGCCATTGCCGACCTGCTCGACTCGCTACCCATCATCGTTCCGCAGGTGCTGCTCTGCGCAGTCGCCCTGGGCGCCAGCACCAGGTGGATCCTCCGTTTCCTCAGCGCCCACCGCAGCGTCCGCGGTCACCTGTCGCTCTCCGATGATGACTGGTTCCGGATCATCTTCATCGCGCTGGCATCGCTGGTGGTCGTGTTCGTCGTGGTCCGCTGGACCGGCCTCTCGTCGTGGATCCTGAACAGCGGCCGTGACCTGTTCGGCGTCATGGAGGCCAAGTTCAACGTCGACGGTGCTGCCCGTCCATTCGACGCCATGCTTCCCGACATCGTCCAGAAGGGCGCGTTCCCCAACTACGGCAAGAACGGCCTGACCATGTCGATCGGCTTCGCCGCCGTGTTCTTCGGCGTCGTGTTCTACACGTCGGCCTTCATCGGCGAGAACGTCCGGGGTGGCATCCTGGCGGTGCCCAAGGGACAGACGGAGGCTGCCCTCGCCGTCGGGCTGACCCGTGGACAGACGCTGCGCCGGGTGGTCCTGCCGCAGGCCTTCCGGGTGATCCTGCCGCCCACCGGCAACCAGTTCCTGAACCTCACCAAGAACACGTCGCTGGCCATCGCCGTCGGATACAGCGACATGGTCCAGGTCGGAACGACGATGTTCAACCAGACGGGCAAGACCCTGCCGGTGGTGGCCATCTGGATGCTCTTCTACCTGAGTTGTTCCCTGACCCTCTCGGTCATCGTGAACTGGTTCAACGTCCGCACGCAGCTGGTGGAGCGGTAGATGGGCGGGTTCGGTGGTGGAGGCGAGATTTCAGCGATGGTCGCCACTGCGAACATCCCATACACCCCGCCGCCCGAGACCCCGAAGCTGCCGCCCCGCGAGTGGGTGAAGGAGAACCTCTTCTCCTCGAAGTTCAACTCGATCCTGACCGTGGTGTCCAGCATCCTCCTGCTGGCCATAGCCAGGGGCCTGCTGAGCTTCATCTTCAACCCGCAACGCCAGTGGAACGCCACGGCGACGAACCTTCGACTGCTCATGACCCAGGCCTACCCGGAGTCTCAGTACGTACGGATCTGGGTGTGCGTGGCGATCCTCCTCATCCTGACCAGCGTGTCCATGGCCGTCTGGCGGACAGCGAGGGTGGTTGCGCTGCCGGACCTCGGGCGCCGCCTCCTCTCCCGCGGCGCCATCCTGGCCCTGCTCACGCTGCTGGCACCGTTCAGCGGGCGGGCCACGCTCATCTGGCTGCTGGCGGCGGCCGTGGTCGCGGGCGTCGGCGAGGGCCTGCGCCGCTTCACCAACGACGACCAGGCCACCACCACACTGACCCTGCTCCTGGTGACGCTCTCCGGGCTGGTGGGTTCCCTCTGGGTGGTCCCCTACGGCCACCACAGTTTCCTCATGGACCGCACCCCGAGGGTGCTGGCGGAGCCTGGCACGGTGGCGATGACCACCAAGTTGCCGTGGACGATCATGCTTCTCATCGCCGTGGCGGCCTACTTCCTGGGTGGCTTCCTCAGGGAGCGCCTGCCGGTCAACGCCATGCGCATCACGGTCCTGCTGCTCTGGCTGATGGCACCGCCCTTCCTGTTGTACCTGGTGCTGAGGGACCCCTCCTTCGAGATGGGGCATGTCTTCGGTACGGACATTCCGATATTCGGGGTGTACGCCGTGCTGGGAAGCGCCCTGCTGATCTGGCTGAGCCGACCCTCCACCGGCGAGGCCGGCCGGATAGTCGCAGCGCTGGTGCTGATTGTCGGCTTCGCCACCTTCCTCACCCCGATGCGGATGATCGTGCGCCTGGACATGCTGCTGCTCGCAGCGTTCGCTCTTGCCGCCCACACGTTCTCCGGCGGTCCCAGGGCCCAGAAGCGATACATCTTCGGCTGGCTGGGTGTCCTCGTCGTCATGTCGTGGATGGTCACGGCGATCAACACCCCATCGACGGTCAAGGTGCCGGGCGGCTTCTTCATCGGCGGGCTCTCCCTGACGCTCATGGTCGCCATCTTCACGATCGTGATCTCCTTCCCCCTGGGCCTCGCCCTGGCCCTGGCCCGTACCTCGACCATGCCGATCTTCCGGCTGCTCTCCACCTGGTTCATCGAGTTCGTCCGTGGCATCCCGCTGATCACCATCCTCATCTTCTTCAGCATCATGGTGCCGCTGTTCCTACCCAAGGGCATGCACCTGTCGGAGGTGACCGCGGTCGTCATCGGTTACGCCCTGTTCTCCTCCGCCTATCTGGCCGAAAACGTCAGGGGCGGTCTCCAGTCGGTGGACCGCGGACAACACGAGGCCGCCGCTGCGGTGGGCATGACAACGGCCCAGAAGACGATCTTCATCGTGCTCCCCCAGGCCCTGCGGGCCGCCATCCCGCCGCTGGTCGGGCACTGCATCGGGGTATTCAAGGAGACGTCGCTGCTGGCCATCATCGGCCTGTTCGACATTCTCTACATCGCCCGGTACGTGATGCCCAACCAGACGGAGTTCATGGGCAGCACCAAGGAGAACGTCCTGTTCGTCTCCGCGATCTACTGGATCTTCACCTACCAGATGTCCAAGGCCAGCCAGCGCCTCGAACAGCGCACAGGGCTGGGCGAACGATGAAGCCCACGCCTACGCGTCCGACCGGACGACCTGCCCGATCGAACGGGCCACCCGTTCGCCACGATGGCCGGATTTCCGGAAGCGCTCGACACAACCCAGTTTCCGGAAGAACTCAAGACCACAAGGTGAACCGATGACCGAGAATCCTGCAGACACTGCCCCTACAGGCACCACCGGCGCGACCAGCGAGCCGGCAGCGGGTCAGACGCGTGACCTGTCCGGCGCCCGCGACATGATCGTGTGCGAGGACGTGTCGAAGTGGTACGGCGACTTCCGGGCCCTCGACAAGATCTCGGCGGCCATCAAGGAGCAGGAGGTGGTGGTCGTTCTGGGCCCTTCAGGCTCCGGCAAGTCGACGTGGATCCGCTGCATCAACCGCCTGGAACAGCACCAGGAGGGTCGCATAGTCGTCGACGGCGTGGAGCTCACCAACGACCTGCGGAACATCGAGAAGGTGCGTTCAGAGGTCGGGATCGTCTTCCAGCAGTTCAACCTGTTCCCCCACCTGACGGTGAGGGACAACATCACCCTGGCTCCCATCTGGGTCCGCAAGAAGCCGCGGGCCGAGGCCGATGTCCAGGCCATGGCCCTGCTGGAGCGCGTGGGCATCCCCGAGCAGGCCGACAAGTACCCGGGGCAGCTCTCGGGCGGCCAGCAGCAGCGTGTGGCCATCGCCCGGGCCCTGGCCATGGAACCCAAGATCATGCTCTTCGACGAGGTGACGTCTGCGCTAGACCCGGAAATGGTGAAGGAGGTGCTGGACATCATGAAGACGCTGGCGCTGTCCGGCATGACGATGATGGTGGTCACCCACGAGATGGGCTTCGCCAAGGAGGTGGCCGACCGGGTCATCTTCATGGAGGAAGGCCAGATCGTGGAGCAGAACACGCCGGAGTTGTTCTTCTCGAACCCGACAGAGGACCGTACGAAGCTGTTCCTGTCGCAGATTCTCTAGGACGAGACACAAAACCCAAGAACCAAGTTCCCAGCCCTCTCGGCCAAAGAACCGCCGACTCAGGGACATCACAGAGACATGGGAACCATTCAGAACACCGCCGCTCTCTACCTCCGCAAGTCGTCACTCGACGACCGGTCCGGGGACAACCGGAGCATCACCGGCCAGCGCCATGACCTGGAGCGCCTAGCCGAGAGGCACGGACTCCAGATCGTGAGGTCAAGGCGAACTTGGGTCTTCCCAGCTGGTTTGTACAGGCATTCCAAGCAGGTCGCTGAAGATCCCACCAGCCGCGCTGTTCCATGTGCGTGCGCTGGATGCTTCGCATGATCGCTGCCGGATCGCCTTCGACGTTGAACCCGGCGTAGTGAATGGCGACTCCCCTCAACTTGGTGACGTGGCTTGGCTTGGCCCGGAAGGGCAAGGCGTGTCTGGGCTTGATTGGCTTGGAGTGGAGAAGGTTGGCTCGGGGGCTTCAGCCTCCGGGTAAGGCCCCCTTCGGGGGCTTTGCCGCGTCTAGGACCTCGTCTTGTGCGACAGTTGGGCATGAGCATTAATGAAGGATCCGTCCCATTCGAGGAAGACTCGCCCCCGGCCCCTGAGCAGGCCTGGACCAAAGAGGCCACTGAGGAGGCCACTGAGGAGGCCACTGAGGAGGCCACTGAGGAGTTGAGCGCACTCCAGCGGTTCATCGGCAAGTTCCGAAAGTCGTAAGACTGACCCGAAGGTTCCGGGTAAGGCCCCCTTCGGGGTGCTTTGCCGCGTGTGGCGGCCTTCACAGCGACACGGTGTGCCGGTAAAATCGGACTTGCCGGGTCGTGGCCATCGCGGAGGCGATACCCAAAGACGATGCGCCCGTCTCGGCACTTAGAACGGCCCCATTCGGGGGGTCGTTCCGCGTGGGGGCCCGACAGGGCCCGGAGCCGTAGCGGTGATGGCCGAAGCAGGGTCCAACCGCGCAACGAAGCCGAGAGCAGTCCGGCTGACGAAATCTTCTAGCGGAGCTCGGCTGACTGACAGTCGTTTGTGGACTCCTTGGCGGCAGACGTAGTAGCCGTACTGTTCCCCTTTTGACTCGTACCTTTCAGCGACCATCGGCTCTCCACACTCACCACATCTGATGAGACCACCCAGCAGTGACGATCGGGCCTTGACCCTGAACTTCGTTGGCTTGGATGGGTCTTGTGGGGCGGTCCTGCGGTTGGATAGCAGCCGATCAACCCGAGCGAACTTGGCCTCCGAAATAATCGGCGCAGTGAGGACGACTGGTTGGCCGCTCTCATCGGTGAAGACGGTCGACCCCTGCCTGCGGTGGCCTATCAGGTGTGGACTCCGGACGACCCGAATGAGGGTGCCGGGGACCCAGTAGGCACCACTGCTTCTCCGGTGCCCAGCAGCGTTGGCCAATAGGCAGGTCTCGGCCAGCGTGGCACCAGCGAGGATCTTGTCCACCATTTCGACAATGACGGCGGCTGCCACTGGGTCGACCACTAAGTAGGTCGGCTCGGAAAGACTGCGGACGGCCATGAGGCCATACGGCACCACACCACCCAGGTAGCGACCCTCACGACGGTGCTGCTCCTTGGCGGCGGAAATCCGCTGGGACAGTTTGACCATCTCGCTACGGGCCATTTCGGACATGAATGAGGCCACCATGCGGCTGGACTCGTTGGCGGTGTCCAGGTCGTCAGTGGTGATGATCCGGCCACCGCCAGAAGATGCCTTGTCGAGCAGGAAGCCGACGGCCTGCATCCCCCGTCGGGTCAGCCTGTCAACGGCGTAAGCGATGAGGACCGTGTAGGAGGACCCCAGTTCTTCTAGGGCACGGTCGTACTCGGGTCTGCTGTTCTCCTTGAAGTGGCTGGCCGAGCGACCTTGGCCCTCGTTGAACTCAGCGACGACCTCCAGGCCGTGCTGGGCGGCAATGCGCTCGCACGCCTCGCGCTGGTAGTCGATGCTGGTGGTGTCGCCCCGTTCGTGAACCGCTGACCGGCGCAAGTACAGGGCGGCCCGCTTGCCACTGGATTCGCTCACACCACCCTCTATGGCGGTGGCGTCCTTCAGTTGCGAGGTGGTCTTCCTCGTCCCCATGGTCTGTCCCCTTCGTTGAAGGGGGTCTTGGGGTTAGGGCCAATGTTGTGCATCCTCTAACGCCGGTTCGACGGCTACTACGGGCTGACCACGCCCGCCGTCTGAGGCACAGGAGGGCGGGCCCTGCTGTCTGCTGTCTGCTGCCTGCTGCCTGCTGCCTGCTGCCTACTGCCTACTGCCTACTGCCTACTGCCTACTGCCTACTGCCTACTGCCTACAGGTACGCGTGCCAGTCGGCCAGCGCCGCTCCTATCTCATCGGCGGAGTCCTCCTGGATGAAGTGGTTTCCGGCGACTGTGACCTCCGTCTGGTTGGGCCAGGTACGGCAGAACTGACGCTGGGTGCCGGTCAGGATGGCGCCGGGTTCTGCGTTCACGAACAACTTCGGGAACGGGGCCGACGCCATGAAGTCCGCGTATGCCGAGGCGATTGACACCACGTCGGCCGGCTCGCCCGCTACGGGGATCTCACGGGGCCAGGTGAGGGTGGGGCGCCGCCCTTCGCCCGGTTCGGCGAACGGTCGCCGGTACTCGTCGTGGTCCTCGGGTGCCAGGTCGCAGATCATCGCTCTGGGGAGGACCGCCTCCACGAACAGGTTCTTCTCCAACACCATGTCCTCACCCGCCGGCGACCGGAAGGCCTGGAAGATGCCCCGTGCGGCCTCGGGCCACTCGTCCCACGTGGCTATGGGCCGGACGATGGCCTCCATGTAGCAGACCCCGGCCACCGCTTCGGGGTGGTTGGCAGCCCAGTCGAACCCGAGAGCCGAGCCCCAGTCGTGCACGACCAGGGTCACGCGCCCCGTCACGCCGATCTGTTCCAACAGTTCCCACAGGTAGGTGCGGTGTTCCACGAACCGGTACGAGCCGGGGCCGGAGTCGTCCAACTTCTCCGAATCGCCCTGGCCGATCAGGTCGGGGGCGATACAGCGCCCGAGGTCGGCCACGTGCGGGATGACGTTGCGCCAGAGGTACGACGACGTGGGGTTGCCGTGCAGGAACACGATCGGGTCACCCTCACCGACCTCCACGTAGGCCATCCGCTTTCCGTTGACGGTGGCGAATCGCTTGTCAATCGGGTGCTTTCCTGTGGTCGGGGTCATACCGGCGGACCGTAGTCCCACCGTGCGTACACAGCCGACGCCGGGAAATCCGCGGTGCGGGCGTCAGCGGGGCCTCTCGGCGCCCCCGGCTGGACTACTGCCGGCGGTGCCGAGTTGACCGTGTTCCTCGGTATTGGATTTTGTGCCCCGCTCTCTAACGGGTTGGAGGCAGTGGGCAAGCTGCGTTCGGGTCGGTCGGAAAAGTATCGGTCATCTCCGCGATACTGCCTCAACGACAGTGGACGTCGGCGAAGAGTGGGGGAAGACATGGCCGATCGTATTTTTGATACAGGAACAGACGACATCAGCACCGAGGTGACCGACGGGGTGATGACCATCACCCTGAACCGTCCGAAACGCCGCAACGCGATGTCGAACCCGATGCTGCAGGGCCTGGTTGGATCGCTGGCCGACGCCGAGGTGGCCAGCGATGTCGGTGCGGTCGTCCTGACCGGCGCGGGCGGGGCCTTCTGCGCCGGTGGCGACGTGAAGGGCATGGCCGAGGCGGGCGGCGAGGGTGGTAACAGTCCACAGCAGTACGACGCCCGAGTGCACTTGCAGCGACGTAACCAACGGGATACCGCCGGCAAACTCTACGAACTGCCGAAGCCGACCCTCGCCGCCCTGCCTGGTCCCGCCGCTGGTGCCGGGTTGTCGCTGGCTCTGTCGTGCGACCTTCGCTATGCGTCGCCGAACGCAATCATGACCACCGCCTTCGCGCGGGTGGGTTTCAGCGGCGACTATGGCGGCACGTACTTCATGAGCCGCCTCATCGGTTCCGCCAAGGCCCGCGAGTTGTACTTCCTTTCCGAGAGGGTCGACATGGTCGAGGCCGAGCGGTTGGGTCTAGTCAACGGGGTGTTTCCCGAAGAGTCGCTCCAGGACGATGTGCACGCGATTGCTAAGCGATTGGCTGAGGGACCGACGGTGGCCTACCGCTACATGAAGGAGAACCTGAACCGAGCGGTGAGCGGTGAGATGGGAGAGTGCCTCGACATGGAGGCCACCCACCACATCCATTGCGGTCAGACCCGCGACCACAGGGAAGCGGCTCAGGCGTTCGTGGAGAAACGGGAGCCGGTCTTCGAGGGTCGCTGATCGTTTGTTGTGTCGCCGCGCAAGCCCGCGTAAGTATTGGGTCGTGCCCGAAGCCTTCAACTTCGAGTCCCTCCGAGCGCACCAAACGTTTTCGTAGGTCAGCCGATGTCAGATTCCCGGCGAGGCTTGTTGTCGTATGGGGTCTTAGGGCTTCGGAGCGTTCAAGCTGCATCTACCGCTGGAGTGCCCGATTTGGGCCGTTTTGGGCCGAATCTGTGACCCAATCCCGACCCTGCAGCCAATCCTTGGAAAACCCCCAAACGGCCTTCATTTCAAGGAAGTTGACGGGGCGTGCCAGACCCCCGTCGCTAGGGATCTGTCCCTGCCCACCCCCTCAACGCGTTTGGCCGACCAGCAGGCCTGCCAGAACGGCCTGCCCGGCAATCATTCTGGTGGGATCTAGGGGGCTGTGATTTCGACGAGGTCTCCTTCAGGTGTCACCTCTTTGAAAGTGACTGAGTACCCGTCCGAGTTCCATACTTCTCCTGGGCCGAGGAGCGCGGAAGCGTCAGGCGGCGAGGACGAAGCGGTCGCCGAGACGAACGGTGCCCGGGTTGGTGACCTCGGCGTAGGTGCCGAGGCAGGCGAAGACGCCCATGCCGGTGTCGTGGCGGGCGTGCTCGGCCAGCGCCTGCAGGACCTCCCGCTGGGCACCGAGGTCACCCTGCGGAAGGGTCGTCATCACGCACCGGGGCGCCGGCCCGCTGATGTGGAGGCCCACGTCGCCAGCGGTGGCGGCCCGGTCCACCCAGGCCAGGTCGACGAACCCGGGGGCGGCCTCCATCACCGACCTCAACAGCGCGGTGGGCCGGAAGCGTCGAATCGGCACCTCGGCGCCGATCAACTCCGACAGGTGCGCTACGGACTCCTCGACGATCAGGTGGACGGCGGCCAGGTCCACGAACGACGCTCGCTCCGTCATCATCGCCACCGGGAGTTCCACCTCGACCTCGGACAGGGCCGTCCCGGGGATCTCCGGCCACTCGCTGTCGTAGGTCTCCTCGCGGCCGGCCTCGACGGGGGCCAGAACCAGCGGCCGGTCGAAGGCCCGGGACAGCGCGGTGTCGAGGTCGGGGTCGCCGGCAGTCCACTTCTGGCCGCCCGGCGAGGCCACCTCGACCGTTCCGTCGTCGGTGATCCGGGCCGACCAGTCGAGCAGGCCACCGAACGGCCGGGGCTTCTTGGCGCTGGCCAGCCGATCGGTGTCCAGATCGCGGACGCCCCACCGTCGGTCCCCAGCCACCCCGTCGGCGTCGAGTTCCACCGCCTCAACGGCCTCGCCGGCCATCGACTTAACGGGGTACCGCCAGAGCCCGGTCACTTCGTAGGCGTCGCTCACGCATCCTCTCCTTGCAGTCGCAGTCTGTCACCCCTCCCCTGAGGGGGGCGGGGGCGACATCGGAGCCCCCAGGTGTAGATACGCAGTGTTCGCACTAGGAGTCGCTGCCGATCCATGCCCTGGAGAAGCAGAACTCGCAAGGTTCCTCCCACTTTGACAGCCAGCAAACGGTTGTGGACTCCAGTGGCTTCTGAGCCTCCTAGATCGTTACCTCAATCCCGCTTGTCGGATCACCCAGCCAGGGTCATCAGAATGTTCAGCCAGTTCAGCCGCTGTCACAACGCATGCCCATTCGCCATTATTGAGAGTGACAATGGCGGGAAGCAGTTCGGCTGCAGCAAGTTGAGCGTCTGTCGCTTCGTTGCGGTGAATGAAGGAAATGTTTAAAGAGGACGTCCCACATGCTTCTTTCCAGGAACGTCGTCCGTTCGGGTTCCAGCCGTGTGTGAGATCGCACAGATGGCAAGGGGTATTTCGCAACACCTTGTTGAACAGGTAGGTGAGCTCTCCGACGACTCCACTGTCAGCGTTGTATATGCCGACCAAGGCGCTCATGGGCGTGATCTTAGGAAGGTTGTCCTAGGTGCATGGGGGCGGGGGCGACATCGGCGACCATCTGGTATACAACCTCAGTTGCGTAACTGAAGGAAGTACCAGATGACAAGCAGTGCACCTCGCTACGGCCTCGTCGACCGGGAATACGGCATCCAGTTGGCCACTACCTCACTAGCTGACGATGGCCCGGTATGGATGGTCAACTTGATGAAATACCGTGAAGTGGCCGACTACTTAGACGGCCGAAAGACGGCCATCTCTGGTCAAGAGGCCGATGACCTCTACTCGCCAATCGACTCGCTGACGGCGGTCGGAGCCGAGATCGTCTTCTTGGGAGACGTCGACCAGCAACTCCTCGGCGACAACACCGTCTGGGATCGCATCGCTGTTGTGAAATACCCAACCCGCAAGTCGTTCATCGACATGCAGTCGCGCCCCCAATTCCAGGAATCCCACAAACACAAGGAGGCTGGGATGCAAAAGACCTTCGTCATCGGGTGCCAACCCCTGCAGGTTCCGGAGCTGCCACCCGATCTAGAACTCCTCGACTGGGCCGATGTTCCATACCCGCCGACGAAAGACGATGGTCCAGTAGTGGTGATGCACGTGTTGCGGTTCGAAGACGTAGATGCCGGGGTTCAGACCCCCGCACATTTGGAGGCTTACCAGTCGACTGCGGCAGTAGTCGCCTCAAAGCACGGCGTAAGGACCCCTGCCTGGTTCACAGTTGAAGGAACAATCATCGGTGACGGACGGGATTGGCACCAGGTGCGCTTCAACCAATTTCCAAGCAAGGCAGCGTTCATGGCCGTCGTTGCTGATCCAACCCGTCTGAAAGCTCAACATGACCATCGCGAGGCAGCGATTGCTGATACCTACACGATGATCGTTCGACCGAAAATCAACCAGCTCAGAGAGTCGATTCAGGAATGAGGCCGCAATGCTCGCAACAACCTTCCTGGGATCTATCCCCTTCGTGGCGGAGTTGAATCAGGCAATCGCCGGGACCTAGAGCACCAGCAATGGACGAAGACATGGCCGAACGGGTCAAGGTGTGGCTGTCCGAGATGGAGGCGGCGAAGGTCGAGGCGGAGAAGGCCGAGGCGGGGCAGCCGCCGGGCTTGATGTCGAAGTCGGTGATGGCCGGGACGTTCCAGTTCTTCGGCGTCTCCTACGCCGTGATGAGTTGCGACGCTGAGCATTGCAAGCGGGTCAGCGACCACTACACATGGCACGCCCTGGAGCCGCGAGCGCCACGGGCGAATAAGGCGAAGTACGCCGAGAAGGTCGAGGAACATCTCGATCAAGCGAGATTCTGGGAGACCGCTGCCGCCATGTTGAAGGCGGCGAAGGTCAAGACGCTCGGGGAACTCTTAGAGGACTAGGAGTTGGGGTTCGGCGGGGGCTCCGATGTAACCCCGCCCCCC